>ENA-UPSB01000120-UPSB01000120.1-bioreactor-metagenome-genome-assembly--contig:-NODE-120-length-144726-cov-19.558916_pt1 | contig 144726 bp, 117 predicted proteins | sample MGYA00238182_ERZ773286 | MGnify/ENA primary metagenome ERZ773286 (study PRJEB29026, sample SAMN07631240) | bioreactor metagenome | isolation source: Switchgrass digestor | place: USA: Dartmouth...
GTAGCTTTATTACATAAATGAGGTGAAAAAATGATAAAGTAGAAATCATTTTACGCCACTTGACAAGACACTATCCAAATGATATCATTGACTTCGTTCGACCTTTTAAAAAAGAGGTGTTTTTATGAACCAGACGACCTTTGAAATCCTTTCAGTTATCATTTCGGCCGCAGCCTTTGCATTTGCAGCATGGTTGTATCAATGGGTAAAAAAACAACCCTCTTCAAATGATAAAATTGCCGAGGTCGGCGGACTTATACGAAGCGGAGCAGCGACTTTCCTGAGAAAGGAATACAAAGTACTTGCACGTTTTGCAGTTATCGTTGCAATTCTGATTCTTTTATTTCTCCCCAGCCCAATCTGGCACGGCGATGTTGCGGATAATATCATTATGGCGATTGCGTACATTGCAGGTACGGCTTTTTCAGCTCTTGCAGGAAAAATCGGTATTGAAGTTGCCACAATAGCCAATATTAAATCTGCAGAAGCTGCGAAAAAAGGCATAAAACCTGCATTTCTGACGGGTTTCCGCGGCGGTGCGGTTATGGGTATGGCCGTAGTGGGTTCCAGCCTATTGGGGGTGTCGCTGGTACTGCTTATAACCGGTAATGCTTCCGCAGTGCTGGGATTTAGCTTTGGTGCCAGTTCACTGGCCCTTTTTGCTAAAGCGGGCGGCGGAATATTTACAAAGACCGCCGATATAAGCGCTGACCTTGTTGGTAAAGTTGAACTTGGTATTCCCGAGGATGATCCTAGAAACCCTGCCGTAATCGCCGATAACGTCGGTGACAATGTCGGCGACGTGGCAGGTATGGGTGCAGACCTTTTTGACTCCCACGTTGCTTCTATGTCAGCAGCGCTCGTAATGGCAGCAGCTCTCGGCGGAACAAACATAAGCATGGTTTTCTGTTTTGCAGCATTGGGGCTTCTTGCATCAATTATCGGTGTTGCGATGGCCAGAATGGGAAAAACAGGGGATCCTACAAAAGCATTGAATAACAGCACATACATTACTACTTTTGTTTATATAGTTCTCACAACAATTGCGACGGCAGTTTTCAATTTTGAATGGCGAATCTGGTGTGCCTGTATTGTAGGATTGCTCGTCGGTGTTATCATCGGTATTGCCACCGACTACTTTACCAATGACACGAAAAACCCGGTTCGCTATGTCGCAAGGGCTTCAAAATCTGGTCCCGCATTTACCATTCTTTCAGGTATGTCCTATGGTATGCTGAGTATTTTTCCGGCGATGGTCGGTATCGCCGTTGCATCACTTCTGGCATATAAAATAGCCGAACCGCTTGGTCCCGGCTACGCAATGTTCGGAATTTCAATGTCTGCGGTTGGAATGCTTTCAATAGTAGGAATGATTATTTCCAACGATGCTTACGGTCCCATAGTTGATAATGCAAGAGGTCTAGCTGAAATGGGAGGACTTGGTGACGACGTCCTCGCCGTTACAGACGAACTCGACAGCGCCGGAAACACTGTTAAGGCCATTACCAAGGGCTTCTCAATAGCTGCTGCCGGTCTTACCGTTATAGCACTTCTCGGTGCATTCATGAGCGAAGTCAACACTGCAGCAAGAGAGCTAGAGAAACCGCTTCTTGAAGGATTTGACATCGTCAATCCTCTTGTATTCTTCGGTTTAATTGTCGGTGCCGCTATTCCTGCCATTTTCTCCTCAATGCTCATGCTGGGTGTTGACAGAAATGCCCAGAGAATGGTTGCCGAAATTCACAGACAGTTCAGGGATATTACCGGATTAAAGGAAGGCAAGCCCGGTGTTAAGCCCGAATATGACAAGTGTATAGAAATAGCTGCAACAGGTGCCATCAGAGAACTTATTCCTGCAGGCTTAATGGCAATCCTGGCGACGGTGGCAGTCGGAATTATCGGCGGTGTGCAGGCAATCGGCGGTTTCCTTGGAGGAAATATTGTCAGCGGTCTGATTTTTGCCCTGTTCATGTCGAATTCAGGCGGTCTCTGGGACAATGCAAAAAAATACATTGAAGCGGGCAATGAAGGCGGAAAGGGTTCTGACGCTCATAAATCTGCCGTTGTAGGAGATACTGTCGGTGATCCGTTCAAGGATACCGCAGGTCCTTCCATCAATACACAAATTACCGTTGTTTCACTCGTAGCTTCGCTGATGTCTGCCCTGTTCCTTACCATTTCAATATTCTGACGGTTAACACAGATATAAACGGCAACTGATAAAAACAGCCCTGATCTTTCGGTTATAAAAAAATTCAGGGCTGTTTTTTTATAAAAATACCTTTAAAACTGCAGTACTTTATTACTTTAGCACAATTCCGAAAGTTATAAAAAAGTCTGTAACTTAGTTGTAATAAGCACTTGACATGGTATCATAAAAATAATACAATAACTTAAATCATATTTAATTATATATTTATGCATCGATTAAACAGGAGGGATCATTATGAAAAAGATACTTGCATGCATATTTGCCTGTATTTTGGCAGTAACTCTGCTTTCTGCATGTTCTGCCGGTACTTCTTCAAACGTAATCAAAATAGGAATAAACTATGAGTTGTCCGGTGGTGCTGCTACATATGGGCAATCATCTGTTGAAGGTATTGAAATGGCCATTGAAGAAATCAACAAGGCCGGCGGAATCAACGGGAAATTAATTGAAACAGTAAAATACGACAATAAATCAGAATCATCCGAAGCAGCAACCCTGGCAAACAAACTGGTTTCCCAGGATAAGGTGCTGGCTATTCTTGGTCCTGCTACAACAGGATGCTTTACTTCACAGATACCTGTTGCAAACAAGAACAAGATTCCCATTGCCACAGGTTCTGCAACAGGCGACAAGCTGACTCTTGCTCCCGACGGATCGGTACACGAATATGTATTCCGTATCTGTTTCAATGATTCATTCCAGGGAAGAGTAATGGCTAACTTTGCTGCAGAAAATCTCGGGGCCAAAAAAGCAGTAATTATAATGGACAGCTCCAGCGATTACAGCAAGGGTCTTACCAGCAATTTCAAGGAAACATTTACAGCCGCAGGCGGTACCATTGTAGCCGAAGAAGCTTTCGTTGCAGGAGATACAGATTTTAATGCAATTATAACAAAAATTAAAGGTCTGGATTTCGATGTTATTTACCTGCCCGGATATTACAATGAAGCAGGCCTTATTATCAAGCAGGCACGTGATCAGGGAATTGACAAACCGGTTCTCGGCGGTGACGGTTTTGACTCCCCTGTTCTTCTTGAACTTGCCGGGGCAGAAGCACTGAATAATGTATATTTCACCAACCACTATTCAGAACTTGGTGATGATCCGGTTGTTCAGAAGTTCATTTCCGATTTCGAAGCAAAATATGGCAGAAAGCCGAATGCATTCCATGCACTGGGATATGACCTGGCGAAATTTGTTGCGGATGCCATCGGCCGTGCGGAAAAACTTACCGGCGAAGCTATAAAGGATGCTCTGGCAGCTACCAAGAATTTCTCAGGTGTTACAGGTACATTGAGTGTTGACGAATACCATAACCCCATAAAATCCATATTTGTTATAGAATTGAAGGATGGTCAGCAGTATTCCAGCGTAAAAGTTAATCCTTAATAAATTTTTCAGCATGAGGGCAGTTAATTGCCCTCATGTTGTTACAGCACAATTTAATTTAATTTGTGCCGTTCACGGCATGACAAAAAATCGCAGCATGTTTTTTAAATTCAGGCTGCGATAAGCTGTTTTTATGTTATAATATTTTATTATATTTATTAATCTGCCGCAGTGTTGTTATAACACTGCATTACGAAAGAGGGGTACAGTTTGGAACAGTTTTTACAGCAGTTAATTAACGGTATATCCTTAGGCAGTATTTATGCGCTGATGGCCCTCGGTTATACAATGGTATACGGTATAATCAAGCTGATTAACTTTGCCCATGGCGATGTATATATGCTGGGAGCCTATATAGGTTACTTCTGTATGACCTTCTTAAAGCTCGGCTTCTTCCCTTCCCTTTTGATCTCTATGATCGTTTGCGCCATATTGGGGGTTACCATTGAGAAAATAGCCTATAAACCGCTGAGGGACGCAACAAGAATATCTGTGTTGATAACAGCAATAGGTGTTTCTTTGTTTCTTGAGTACGGGACCATGTTTTTCGTAAAGCCAGACCCGCGTTCATATCCGCCTCTTACGGGGTTTCTCGCGGAAAGCTACAGTATAGGAAACCTGGTTATCAGGGCCAAGCAAATACTGATTATCTGTATCACGGTTATTTTAATGGTATTGCTTCAGTTTATAGTCAAGAAAACCCGTATAGGAAAAGCAATGAGGGCTGTTTCTCTTGACAGGGACGCTGCACAGCTTATGGGAATCAGCGTTGACAGAACCATTTCATTCACATTTTTGATTGGTTCTGCCCTTGCAGGTGCTGCCGGTATTCTTGTAGGAATATATTATAATTCAATTAATCCGCTTATGGGTATGATGCCGGGCTTAAAAGCCTTTGTTGCAGCAGTATTCGGAGGAATAGGAATAATACCCGGGGCCATGATTGGAGGATACTTTATCGGCCTGGTTGAAGTTATGGTATCCGGATACGGTAATTCAATGTACAGGGATGCGGTTGTTTTCGCGATCCTGATTATAATCCTCATCGTTAAGCCTTCGGGTTTACTGGGCAAAGAGACAAGAGAGAAGGTGTAGCTGATGGAAAAATTTGTGAAAACCTCATCGAAAAATGTCAGATGGAAGGCATCAGCCGTAAAATGGATAGTACTTATACTGTTTTATGCCATAATTCAGGTTCTGATTTCAACTTATATTATAAATGACTATATTTTTTCAACTTTTGTTACGGTTTGCATTAATATAATTCTTGCCGTAAGCCTTAACCTGATTACAGGGTTTACCGGGCAGTTCTCGCTGGGACATGCCGGTTTTATGTCAATAGGTGCATATACCTGTGCATTAATTACTTTAAGGTATTCCACACAGTTTGGCTTCATCGGCGGACTCCTTTTAGGCGCTGTTCTGGCAGCAATCGTGGGAATATTTGTCGGGCTTCCCACTTTGAGACTTAAGGGTGATTACCTTGCAATTGCCACCCTTGGAATGGCCGAAATAATAAAAATACTGTTCAGAAACGTTCTTGAAGATATCACAAACGGCGCTGCAGGATTAAGCGGCATACCCCAGTTTGTCAACTGGACATGGCTTTTCATTTTTACAGCAGGTACCGTTGCTTTAATCAGCAACTTTATTAACTCTTCCCACGGAAGGGCGTGTATTTCTGTAAGGGAAGACGAAATTGCCGCAGAAGCAATGGGAATAAACTCTACAAAGTACAAGGTGATGGCATTTGTTACCGGTGCATTTTTTGCAGGTATTGCAGGCGCAATTTATTCTTCATACTTCTATTTCATTTCGCCTGATTTGTTTGGATTCATGAAATCCATAGACATACTTGTCATAGTCGTTCTGGGCGGTATGGGAAGTATTTCGGGTTCAGTATTGTCGGCAATCGTACTGGCACTCATATCGACATATTTACAGTCTTTCCCCGAACTCAGAATGGTAATATACGGGGTACTTCTTATCCTGATAATGCTGTTCAGACCTCAGGGAATAATGGGTTCCAGGGAGTTATCCCTCTCGGATATGAAAAAGTGGGTTCAGGGCATCAGACGCAAGAATGGAGGTATCGCATAATGCCCATACTGACAGTAAACAAGCTCACAAAATCATTCGGCGGTCTTATGGCCGTATCAAATGTAAACATGGAACTGGAACAAGGCGAACTTGTCGGCCTTATTGGACCTAACGGTGCAGGAAAAACAACTGTTTTTAACCTTCTGACAGGTATATATCCGCCCACATCCGGTTATATCACTCTTTATCGCAACAAAAAGGAAGAACATATACAGGGTTTAAAACCCTATGTAATATGTGAAAAAGGCATAGCACGGACATTTCAGAATATCAGGCTCTTTAAGGATCTGACCGTGCTGGACAATGTCCGCATAGCCATGAACAAGAATTCCGGGTATGGACTTTTTTCGTCATTTTTCCATATTACCAGATCATATAAGAATTATGAAAAGGAAATACTGGAAAAAAGCATAGAACTGCTGAGAATACTGAAACTTGATCATAAAAAGGATGAACTGGCAAAAAATCTGCCGTACGGTGAACAACGGCAGTTGGAGATAATACGGGCTCTGGCAACAAATCCGTGCATACTTCTGCTTGATGAACCCGCTGCAGGAATGAATCCTGCAGAGACAGCCCAATTGACCGAAATGATTGGCTGGATTAGAGAAAATTTTAAACTGACCATCCTGCTTATAGAACATGACATGTCCCTTGTAATGAAGATTTGCGAAAGAATATATGTTTTGGACTATGGCATGGTAATTGCCGAGGGTACCCCAGACGAAATAAAATCCAACAAACGAGTAATTGAAGCCTATTTGGGGGAGGAAATGGGAAATGCTTGAAATAACCAATCTACATGTACATTTTGGTGTAATTCATGCCATCAAGGGAATATCCCTCAGTGTCAACGACGGTGAAATTGTGACGCTTATTGGAGCCAACGGCGCAGGAAAAACCACAACTCTCAGGACAATTTCCGGCTTGAAAAAACCTACGGAAGGTACCATTTTTTTTAACGGGAAGGACATCACTCACCTGAGTGCGCAGGAAAGGGTTACTCTGGGCATTTCCCAGGTTCCGGAAGGGCGAAGGGTTTTCAGTTCAATGACAGTGCTTGAAAACCTTGAACTGGGTGCATATCTGAGAAAAGACAAAGACGGGATTGCCAGGGATTTAAACATGGTATTTGAACGTTTTCCCATCCTTGAAAAAAGAAAAAAACAGGCTGCAGGAACGTTATCGGGCGGAGAACAGCAGATGCTGGCAATGGGCAGAGCACTTATGAGCCGTCCCAAACTTCTGTGCCTCGATGAACCTTCAATGGGTCTTGCCCCCTTACTTGTTCAGGAAATTTTTGATATAATTAAGGATATAAATGAAAAAGGCACGACGGTGCTTTTGGTTGAACAAAACGCTAATATGGCTCTTCAGATTGCTCATCGTGCTTATGTCATGGAAACAGGCAGAATAGCCCTTTCAGGAACCGGCGAGGAACTGCTGCAGAGTGATGAAATCAAAAAAGCATATCTGGGAGGTTAGATTATGTTTGTTAAAAATAAAATGACGGCCAACCCTATCACAATTTCGCCCGATCAAACCATTCCTGATGCCCATGAGATAATGACCAAAAACAATATCCGAAGGCTTCCTGTTGTAAAGGACGGAAAACTGGTAGGTGTTGTTTCAAATCTCGATATAACCCGCGCGACACCGTCTATGGCAACAAGCTTAAGCATAAATGAACTTACTTATATTCTTGCAAAAACAAAAATAAGCAAGGTTATGACGAAAAACCCCATTACCATTTCCCCAAATGCTCTTCTTGAAGAAGCCGCAATCCTCATGCGCGACAACAGTGTCAGCTTCCTCCCCGTTGTTGAGAACGGAAAACTCGTGGGGATTATTACAGAAAGTGATATTTTTGATTCATTTATAGAACTGCTTGGGTTCAGGGAAAAAGGAACAAGGCTTACAATTGAAGTGGATGACGCTCCCGGAATTATGTCCCATCTGGCAGGAATCTTTGCAATACACGGTGCCAATATAACAAACGTGGCAGTTTACCACGGGACCGGAGGAAAGAGCGCAATTGTAGTAGGCATAAACAGTTACGATACAGAAGAAATTGAGAAAGAAATTGAAGCCCATGGATACAAAATTATCTATAAACTTCAGAACAAGTAAAAACGGAGGTTTTACCTCCGTTTTTCATTACTGCCTATACAATGAATTTTCCCAGGAACTGTTTCAGCCGTTCGTTCCTCGGATTGGTCATAATTTCATCCGGACTTCCTTCTTCTGCTATAACGCCGTTATCCATGAAAATTACATGATCGGCCACATCCCTTGCAAAACCCATCTCATGCGTTACTATCACCATCGTCATATGCTCTTTCGCCAAATCCTTTATTACTCTCAGTATTTCACCGGTCAGTTCCGGATCGAGCGCTGACGTCGGTTCATCAAAAAACAGAATCCTGGGATTCAGTGCCAGTGCACGGGCTATGGAAACCCTTTGCTGCTGACCGCCGGACAGTTGATACGGGTATGCATTTTCCTTGTCTTCCAGACCCATTTTTTTTAGCAGTGACCGGCCGATTTCCAAGGCCTCTTCCCTGTTCATTTTCTTTACTGTAATCAGCGGATCGGTTATATTTTTAATTACTGAAAAATGGGGAAAAAGGTTAAAATTCTGAAAAACAAGGCCGAAATAGCTTTGTATTTTTTTAAGCGTATGCTGCGGCGCATATACTGCCCTGCCGTCTTCCCCAGTTTTCACGGCATGTTCACCCAAATATGCAATTTCGCCGCTGTCAATCCTGTCCAGCATGGTTGCACATCTGAGCAGCGTGGATTTCCCGGACCCGGACGGACCGATTATCGCAACTACCTGTCCTTGTTCCACGCTCATTGAAATATCCCTTATTACTTCAACATCATTGAAACTTTTTTTCAGGTTCTTTATTTCAAACAGTTTCATTTACATCTCTCCGGCATTTTATTATATCCTGTAATAGCTCAGTTTTTTCTCTATCCAGCCCATAACGCGTTCAACAACAAAATTAAAAACGTAATAGAATATGCCTGCAGCAACGAAGGGTACCATCGATGCCTGTGCCGATGCAAAGGCCCTGGCTATTGTGAACATCTCCTGAACCGAAATGGCAAATGCCAGCGAAGTATCCTTGATAAGGGTAATGGCTTCATTTGTTACAGGCGGCAGTATGCGTTTAATAACCTGCGGCAGAATGATTCTGAAAAAGGTTTGGGATTTGCTGTATCCCAGAACTTTTGCAGCTTCATACTGGCCTACAGGTATGGATTCTATACCGCTTCTGTAGATCTCCGCAAAATATGCAGCATAATTGAGCACAAACCCTATTATGACAGCAATAAACCTGTAATTTCTCGGCATTTGTATTCCAAGTATAAAAAACGGGCCGAAATATACAACCATCAACTGCAATATCAGCGGTGTTCCCCTGAGTATAGAAATATATATTTTAAACACCAGGCTTAAGAGCCTGTTTTTGGACATACGACCGAATGCGACCAGAAGCCCGAGAGGCAGTGAAAACAATAACGTCAGTGTGAAAATTGCAACCGATGTCAGCATTCCGGCTGCCAACTGAGAAATAAGCACTTTAAAATTCAAGCCCGTTCTTCCCCCGTTTCAGAAAAACCAGGTAATAACCTGTTATACTAATGAATATTCAGGGCCATCCGAACAGACGGCCCTTCCCTTGCACAAATCCAAAAAATACGGCTTTTTCAAAAATAATATGAAATCTTTATTTGCCTATTATTGTAACATCTTTCCCAAACCATTTGGTCGATATTTTTTCCAGTGTACCGTCTTTTGCCATTTCCTCGAGGACTTTCTGTATCTTGTCCCTGAGTCCTGTATTACCAAGCAGAAAACCTACACCATATACCTCTTCAGCCAGTGTTTCTTCAAGAATGGCAATTTTCAGTCCCCTTTTTTCAATCTGGTACATTGCAACGGTTTCATCCATTGCCACTGCGTCCACGGCTCCTGCTTCCAGGTCCATCAGTGCCGTATTGTAATCCGGGGATTTTATGTAATCTCCAAAACTTTCAACCAGTTCAGGCCTGTCGTTCAGGGCAGCTTCAGCGCTTGAATCCACCTGTACTGCAACTGCTTTTCCTTTCAGGTCATCAATGGTCTTTATTCCCGAATCTGCTCTTACGACAAAAACCTGTCTGTTTTTCATATAAGCATCGGTCCAGGTATATTTGTCCTCACGGCCGTTAATCGTAAAACCGTTCCAGATACAGTCTATATTCCCGGATGAAAGTTCCATGTCCTTTGCATCCCATTTTATCGGCTGAAGTTTAAGCTCCATGCCCATCCTTTTTGCCGCTTCTTCAGCCAGTTCCAGGTCAAAACCTGAATAATTGCCGTTCTCATCCACAAAACCAAACGGCGGAAAATCCTGATCAAAACCCACGGTCAGTGTTTTCCTGTCCGTGCCGGCAGTTGAACAAGCCGTCATTGCAAGAATCATGCACGCCAATAACAACGCCAGTATTTTACCCTTCATTTTAATTCCTCCCGCATTATTCATTGCTGTTTAATACATTATAATTTTAATACATTATCGTATTGAAGTAAATATAATTTATGAGGTGAATTCTGACGAAATTCACCTCATAATATTTCTGTTTTTCGTCGCTTTATTATTCTTTCTTCTTACCGATGCTGAGAATTATGTTCAGTATAATTCCGAATATGGCTGCACCTGCAACACAGGGAACGTTAATACCGAAGAACGGTATATTTCCTCCGTATGCATACTGCCCGCCAAGACCGATTATCATTATTGTTGCAATTAAAGCTATATTCTTTGAACTGAACAAGTCAACCTTCTTCTCTACCATAATGGCAATACCCTGTGCGGCTATCGCTCCGAAGAGGTAAATTTCCAGGCCGCCTATAACCGCAGCGGGAATCGAATAAATTATATTAATAAGAGGAGTAAAGCACGATATAATCATCGCAATTACGGAAGCGGCAATAAGTACAGGTACCGAGAAAACTTTCGTAATTGCCATTGCACTTATATTTTCACCATAGTTCGTTCCTGCAGGACCGCCGATAAATCCGGCCACTATATCGCCAATTCCGTCACCAATAAGGTTAAGACCAAGTTTTTCAGCTATATTGTATTTCTTTCCTGAGCCTTTTTTCTTTGCAAGATCATTTACATATATGTCCAGCTGGTATACATGAGCCGTGGATTCGGGAATTGTAGCTATGGCTATAGGCATAATTGCCGCAACGGCCATCCAGGTCGGCTTCGGGAAGGTAAAAATCGGCGGAGCAAACAATTTACTGCTTGCAGTTTCGGGAAGTACCTTAAACAAACTAATGCCTGTTGCAGCTTTAATTATATAGGCAGTTATACATCCGACAATCGGGCCCAGAATCAACGGAAGCTGCCCCATAAATCCCTTTAAATATACTGAAAACAGTATCGTTGAAACCAGCGTGACCAGCGAAATAATCCAGGCCATATTTTTTGCCAGTGCAATTTGGCTTTCTTCAAGAACAGGCAGCGACCCGGCGTTGTCAATCACAATTGAAGCAGCGTCGCTCAATGCCGTACCTGCAAGAGTAAGCCCGATTACCATTGCAATCGGGCCTGTAATAGAAGCTGGAAGAATCTTTTCAATTGATTCCTGGCCAAACCTGTTTACAATCAATCCGGCAATGATTGAAACAAAGCCCGACATCACAATACCGAACTGCGCTACGGCAATTTTCTCATTCAGCGAATAGGAAGCAAGCGCATCGGAAGTCATTAAACTGCCTATCGCAGCAATGTATGAAAAGCTCGAACCATAATATAATGGAATTTGTCCTTTGGTTACGAAAATGAAACAGAGAGTTGCAAAACCGCTCGCAAAAATTGTCGTAGAAATGTGAAAACCTGTGATTAGTGCTACGGCTACTGTTGCAGGAAACATTACAATTACCTGCTGAATAGCGTAGAGAATCAGTTTCCATACGGGCGGACATTCATTAGGCAGGTACCCGATTGACGAATTGTTACCCACTGATGAATTATTTTCCATAAAAAAACATCCTCCTTGGGTTCAGATTTTTTTCCTCAGATTTTATCTGTTATATTGTAACATAGACTTAATATTTGTCAAAACTTATTTTATATTTTTTGATTATTTTTTTATTCCTTTCATGCAAATCCGCCGGAATCAGTTAATAAAACATTTTCAGCGGCGGTCGGACAGCAAAAGGAATAAATTTTCACTGCAGTGACAATATAATTACTGAAATCTGAATAAAACCAGGTTAAAGGAGGAGATACCATGAGTCTTGTTTCCTGGAATCCGTTCCGTGACATTGATCGCGACATGTTCAGATTTTTTGATAATTTACCCTTCAGTTTTACAGGAAGAAACACATCCCCGAGAGTGGACGTATATGACGTTAAGGACAAAATAGTGGTTAAAGCCGAAATACCTGGTGTTTCAAAAGAGGACCTGAATATTTATGTGGATGAGAATACTTTGCGCATTTCAGGACAAACAAGAAGGGAAAACGAATTTAACGACGAAAATACTTACCATTCCGAAAGATTTTACGGAAGTTTTTCAAGGACAATCCCGCTGCCTGTGGAAGTTAAATCGGATCAGGCCGAGGCATCATATAAAGACGGTGTTCTTTCCATAACCCTGCCGAAAGCCGAACCTACGAAAAACCGCGGAAGAAGAATAGAAATCCATTAGAAAACAGGAAGAAAAAGCGGCAGGCTATGAGAAAAGTAAAATAAAAAAGGGACAGGTATCCTGTCCCTTCAGGCAAAAATTCAAAATTTTTATACCCATCCGCGTCTCTTTACGGCCTCTGCCACCCTGTTTATAGATATAACATAGGCAGCATCCCTCATGTACAGTTTCTTTTCCTGTGAAAGCTCATAAACGGCATTGAAGGCTGCAGTCATCTTGTCATCAAGCTTTGACAGGACTTCTTCCTTGTCCCAGTAATAATTCATATTGCTCTGTATCTGTTCGAAATAGCTGCAGGTTACACCACCGGCATTGGCAAGAAAATCAGGAATAAGGAAAATACCCCTTTCCTCAATTACCTTGTCAGCATCCGGTGTTGTGGGACCGTTTGCACCTTCAACTATAACTTTTACCTTTTGACTGATCCTGTGAACATTCTCGCCGGTTATCTGGTTTTCTATTGCTGCGGGTACAAGGATGTCCACATCCTGCTCAAGCCATGCCTCTCTCGGCAGGAGCTCACATCCGTGAGCCAGGGCTTTCTCCTTGTCAATTTCACCTTTTTCATCAAGTATTTCGGCTATTGTTTTTGCATCAAATCCGTCTTTTTTACGCAGTGTAAAGGTTGATCTTGAAATTGCAATGACAGTTCCGCCCAGCTGCTGATACAGCTCAACCGCATAGCGGGATACATTTCCGAAGCCCTGGAAGCTTGCAGTGGTGTTTTTGATATCAATGCCCATTCTCTTCAGAGCTTCACGCAGAACATAAATACATCCATATCCCGTTGCTTCGGTTCTTCCCAGCGAACCACCCATTCCTACGGGTTTTCCGGTAATAAAGCCGGGATATCTTCCTCCGGTGATGGTTTCATACTCATCCAGCATCCAGAGCATATGCTTTGAGTTTGTCATTACATCGGGTGCTGGTACGTCGGCAAAGGGGCCTACATTTTTGTACAACTGGCGTACATATCCGCGGCACAGCCGCTCCTGTTCCCTTTCAGACATGGTTCTCGGGTCACATATAATGCCGCCTTTTCCGCCGCCCAGGGGAATATCAACAACTGCTGTTTTCCAGGTCATCCACATTGCCAGCGCACGAACTGTATCAATGGTTTCCTCCGGATGAAAACGTATACCTCCCTTGGCCGGTCCTCTGGCGTCATTGTGCTGGACGCGGAAACCCTTAAAGACCTTTACACTTCCGTCGTCCATGCGAACGGGTATAAGGAAATGATACTCCCTTAAAGGTTGGCGGAGCAGTTCACGTGTAGAACTGTCAAGCCCTATCAGATCCGCAACCTTGTCAAACTGTTGCTGAGCAACTTCAAATGGATTGTAGGATGTAGAACTCATTTACCAGACCTCCAATAACTATAAAATATGCTCAAACAGGTTTAAAACCTTATTTGATTTCCACAGGCTTCTGAAAGATAGAGCAGCAAAACTTGCATATAAAATTTCATAGTAATTTCCATGTTTAGCTTTGCAATAAATAAACCTAAACAGTATTACTCGAAATCTAAACCATTATAACAGGTATTTCAATTAGTTGTCAATGAGAGAATAAATTTGAAATTTACAGAGGAAAATGAAACTTGAAAATAATAAAACGTCATTTTTAAATAAAAAAAATAGGCTTCAGCTATATAATGATGCAGAGTAAACTGCATAAACGACAATTCCGATCAGAGAACCGGTCAGCGATATAACAAAAGATTTGCGCATACGGTCGGTCCTTCTTTTCAGTCTTTTTGTGTTCAATATTATTGATATCAGACTGAAAACAAAAAGAAAAACAAGCAGCCAGAATGCAGTATCCAGTAAAGAATAATCCATGGTTGTTCTCACTTCTGCTTTCAACAGCCTGTCAAAAAAGTTTTCTTTTCTGGGCAGCGCAAAATGTACCACTGAGAGAACAGCAATTATAATCAGCCAAACAATTATCACTGCAGCATCAAGAAATTTACATATTATATCTTTCTTTTTTCTGCGTTCAGTTCTGTATTTAATAGGCTCGTTGCTATACATTTCAAACTCCCTGACAGAAAATTCAGATAATTTCTCCTGAAAAAACCTATTTATTGCATTTTCAATTTTAATTTATCATATTCCTTCCAATTGTCAACCTTTGATATTTATCCGGCACGGTTTCTGTAAATGATGCTTTTCACTGATAAATCAGGTGCTGCAGATTTTCCGGTTACAAAGGCGACATCAATGAAACCTTCATGCACATCCGAAAACCAAAGCAAAACGCTGAATTTACCCCGGAAATGACTCACCTGCCGGAAAATTATGATACTTAGTTACATAAAAGTATGATAAAATATGATTAGAAATTTTTCATCAGGGTAAATACTAATTATGTTAATTTCTACCTTTCACTTGTCATTTCAATTAAAAATACTTGTTTGAAGGGAGTTGTTTTTATGGCATTTGGAAATCCGTTCGCTGCGAATGTTGAACGCAAATTAACGAAAGAGGAGCTTATTCAGGCAATACGACTTGATATTGCAGGTGAGCTTGAGGCAATTTATCTCTATGACGCTCACATCCAGGCAACAGATGATGAATTTACAAAAAAAGTGCTGGCAGATATCAGGGACGAGGAAAGAGCACATGTAGGAGAACTGATGACATTGTTGAGACACCTGGATCCCACCGAAGCAGCGCATTTTGAGGAAGGTGTCCAGGAAGTAAAGGAAATGATGGAAGAATCGGGTATCAGGTCAAATTCTGAAAATTCCCAGTCCACTGTGGGCAGCTTATTGAAGGAGTAACTCCTCTTCTTATGCAGATACCTTTATAAATGAACTTAAGGAGGGAAAAACATGGATTTTCTTGCAAGAGATACTGTGTCATTCCCGGAAGATTTCTGGGAGAAAATTGACAATACAGTTGTAAATACCGTAAGAACCCATATAATCGGACGCAGGTTCCTGTCCCTGTATGGTCCTTTGGGAGCCGGAGTATTAAGCGTAAATGTTGACAGTACCGATACGGCGGAAGAAGCCGAAAACGGTTTTGTAAGAACGACAGGGAGAAAATTTGTTGAACTTCCCCAGATTTATGAAGACTTCACTCTTAACTGGAGAGATATAGAACACAGCAATTCCACAGGAATTCCTCTGGATCTTACAAAGGTCAGACAGGCAGCCCAGAAAATTGCCCTGAAGGAAGATTCTCTCATTTTCTTCGGTAACGAATTCCTGGGCACGGAAGGATTGTTAACGGCAGAAGGCGCCGTCAAAATGCAAAAGAGCGACTGGACTGTCGGTGATAATGCTTTCAGGGACATAGCAGCAGGTCTGGCACGTTTCCGCAGCAAGTTCATGATAGGCCGTTACAGTCTTGTATTAAGCCCTGATTTATATGTTCAGCTGCAGCATATCAATCCCGGTTTGGGCATTATGGAAGAAGAAAGAATCAGTAAAATGCTGAACGGGCATTTGTATAACGCACCCGTATTGGGCAGCAACAAAGCGGTATTGGTATGCGCTGAGCCCCAGTATATGGATCTTGCCGTTGGAAAAGATATTCAGACGGCATATCTCGAATCAAAGGATCTTAACCATGTATTCCGCATTCTTGAAACGGCAGCCCTCCGTATCAAAAACAGAGAGGCAATAATTATATTCGAATAATTAACTATTGAAAGTTCCTGTCTTAAAATACACTCCGGGTCTTCCCAACCGGGGTGTATTTTTTTTACATACGTCGGGAATAATAAAAGGAAATGCATCTCTTTTTTCAGGAGGACAAAATTGAACCGGCATTGTAAATTTGCTGTACTGACTACAGTTTTCTTTATCACGGGTGCATTTCTTTTGTATATACCAAATGTTGCGGGTCTTGCGGACAATACCGACTTCATCAGAATAACCCAGCCTGTTGGAATGGTTCCGGATAAAAATCTCAAATTCTTCTATTTTCAGAGAAGGTTTGAATATATAAAATCCTTCGATAACCTGGGCGATTTCCTCAGGTTCGTGATTAACCCCGGTATAAAAAATGAAAGCGGCTTTAAGTCAACCCAGTTTATATTTGTCAAAACCGCCCAGGTCCTGGGCGGGGTAATACAGTATCTGAAACATAACTCAATCGGCCACTTTGACATTGTTGCGCTTTCTGCAGTCTTTCTTATGCTGCACGCCTTTTCAGCCGCACTTCTTTTCAGAACACTGAAAACAGGAAAACCGGTACCAGACCTGGTTATTTTGCTTATGCTGGTGATAATCCTGTTCAATACGGGTTACCTTCTCTACTATAATTCTCTTTTCGGTGAATCGGTAAGCCTGTCCGGTTTTTTGCTCTGGTTTTCTGTTCTTCTGAGCCTGGCTCACAGCGGTGAAAAAAAATATCCCATGCTTATTCTGTATTTTGCCAGTGCCATTGTTTTTACCGGTGCAAAAGTATCCAACATACCCCTGGGCTTTTCAATGGCCGTATTTTCGGTATATTTTCTCATGCATACGGAAAGGGCCGCAAAAAAAGCTGTGGTTATCGCAGGAATATGTCTTTTGCTGGCATCTGCCGTTTATTTCTACATGGCTATTCCCGACTGGATGGAAAAAACGAATAATTTCCATTCGGTATTTTTCGGTATACTGAAAAACTCGGAGAATCCTGAAAAAGATTTGCAGGAATTAGGTATAGATACAAAGTACTCGGTTCTTGCCGGTATAAATGCATATGCCGATCTTAAAGGTTTTGACATTTTCAGCGAAGAATTTCAGAAGGAAGTCCACGACAAAACCGGCCCGTTCAGGGTTACACTTTATTACCTCAAACATCCCGGAAGAATGTTGGAAAAGCTGAATTTAAGCGCAGAGGCAAGTGTTTTTATCCGTCCCCCGTATCTTGGAAACTACAGTCCCGAAGATTACACTGAAATCTTAAAATTTGCCCGACGTAATTCAGTGTGGGAACGGATTAGGAAAAAGTTTACAGGGTATGCTTTATATGCCTTGACCGCAGTATTTTTATTATATCTTGCAATAACGTTTTACCAGATTTACCTGGTAAAAAACCAAAAATACAGTTTATCCCCGGGTTATATTCCCGTGAAAATACTGCTGGTGATTTTTGCGGTAAGCCAGTGGGTATTCCCTGTAATAGGAAACGGTGAAGCCGACCTTATCAAGCATATGTTCATGTTTAACCTGCTCCTGGATACAATGATTATTTTGCTAGTAACCGATATTATAAAACTTGCTTTGGGAAAGCTTCTAAACCCGCGGATCATTATATCCCTTTCAGGTCTTGTTATCGTTACCGTTATCCTTGTGATTGCTGATAAAAAAATCCCGGACAATGATCTGATTGTTTTCGGAGAATACAGGGGAAAACCCCTTGCATGGGAAGTGGTTGAGGAAACCGATAATTATCTGTTCGTTGTATCAAAGGATGTCGTGGATTTCCGTCCCTTTTCCTCAGAAAACAACTTTTGGCCCGAATCGGATATAAGAAAGTGGCTCAATGATGATTCTGAAAACGGATTTTTACATGAGTTTTCTGACGATGAAAAGGACAGAATTTGCTCTTCAGAGAGGATAACGCTGATTTCCCCGGCTTTCGCCGATCTAAAAGAGTCTGGTTTTCGGCCTCATTACTGGTTTTGCATCCCCGGGTATGTATCACAGAACTACCACGAAGCTTACCAGGTCAAAAACGCCGAAAAGGTTTTTCTGCTGAGCATATATGAATGGGAAAGCTATGATTTCAGCAGGAACAAGGGAGTCCCGTACTGGCTCAGAACGCCGTACATGCTGGATATGACTGTAAGGATCGCCGGCGAGGACGGCTATGTTTACCACAAAAAAGCCGACACGGAGAACATCGGGGTGCTTCCTGCAATGATTATAAAAAAATAAAGGGGGATTAACCCCCTTTTTCATATTTCAGTACAGGCTTGCGGGCCGCTTTTGCTTCATCAAGCCTCTGAACCGGAGTGGTTACGGGTGCATTTCTCAGTTTTTCGGGTTCATCCTTTGCTTCATTTGCTATTTCAATCATCGCAGCGATAAACTCATCAAGGGTTTCCCTGCTTTCGGTTTCAGTAGGTTCAATCATTAAGGCCTCCCTTACTATCAGCGGAAAATAAACTGTCGGCGGATGATAACCGTAATCCAGAAGCCTTTTGGCAATATCCAGTGTCGAAACTCCGGATTCCTTCTGCCACTGTCCCGAGAAAACCACTTCATGCATGCAGGTACGGTCATATGGCAGGTGATAGTACTTTTTCAGCTTTTCCTTAATATAGTTTGCATTCAGCACGGCAGCTTCGGATACTTTGCGAAGGCCTTCGGCACCGAGGGACAGTATATAGGCATAGGCTTTTACAACGACCAGGAAGTTTCCGTAGAATGATTTTATCCGGCCTATTGAAAGCGGGTGGTTGTAATCAAAGTAATATTTTCCGTTGCTGTATTCGATCATGGGCCTGGGCAGGAACGGAACCAGTTCCTTCTTTACGCCTACAGGACCGGAACCCGGACCACCGCCGCCGTGCGGTGTACTGAATGTCTTATGGAGGTTCAGATGTACAACATCAAACCCCATATCCCCGGGCCTTGATATTCCTACGATGGCATTTGCATTTGCACCGTCGTAATAAAGCAGGCCTCCGGCATCGTGTACAATCTTTGCAATTTTGTCTATATTCTCGTCAAAAAGCCCGAGCGTATTGGGGTTTGTAAGCATAAGCCCGGCTATTTCATCGCTCATCAGTTCTTTCAGTGCATCAATGTCTATACCGCCCCTGTCGTCGGATTTCACCTCAACTACGTCAAAGCCTACTGCTGCAGCCGAGGCGGGATTCGTACCGTGGGCTGAGTCAGGCACAATAATTTTTGTGCGTTTACTGTCGCCCTTATTCTGATGGAAAGCCTTTATTATCATAAGGCCGGTCATTTCGCCGTGTGCACCTGCAGCAGGCTGCAGGGAAAAGCGATCCATACCGGTAATTTCGGAGAGGAAACGATCTGTTTTGTATAAAAGTTCAAGGCAGCCCTGCACGGTTTCTTCAGGCTGATAAGGATGAACTTTCATAAAACCTGCCAGCCTTGAAACCTCCTCGTTTATTTTGGGGTTATACTTCATCGTACATGAACCCAGCGGGTAAAATCCCGAGTCCACGCCGTAATTTTTTTGGGAAAGGCGGGTAAAATGCCTTACTACGTCCACCTCGCTCACTTCAGGAAGGTCAACATCTTCCTCTCTCAGGAAATCACCGGGGATAAGTTCGGCAATTCCGGCCTCCTCAACATCACATTCGGGCAACAGGTTTGTGCCTCTGCCCGGTACGCTCAGTTCAAATATCAGTTTTTCTTCCTTTTTCAGCATGCCGCAGCCACCTCCGCCACAAACCTGTCAATGTCTTCTTTCGTTCTCTTTTCGGTAACGGCAACCAGGTATCCTCCCTTTAATTCCGGATAATACCTTTCTGCGGGGAAACCGCCGATTATCTTTTTTTCAAGCAGACGCTCATTTAATTTTTCAACATTACCGTGGTAAACCAGCAGAAACTCCTTAAAGAACGGATTGTCAAACACAGGAGAAAAAAGCCCTGTATCCAGAAGTCTCCTGTAAGCATAATGAGCTTTCCGGCAGCAAAGTTCCGCTGCTATTTTAAGTCCCTTTCTGCCCATAACTGACAGGTAAATTGTTGCGGCAAGAGCATTCAGCGCCTGGTTTGAACAGATATTCGACGTTGCCTTTTCCCTTCTTATATGCTGTTCCCTTGTCTGGAGAGTAAGAACATAACCCCTTTTGCCTTCCCTGTCAACCGTCTCGCCCACTATTCTCCCGGGCATTCTTCTCGTGAATTCCTTTTTCGCAGCCATGAAACCCAGGTACGGACCGCCGAATGCAATCGGGTTTCCAAGAGCCTGTCCTTCCCCGACGACAATGTCAGCCCCCAAATCACCGGGCGCCTTAAGAATTGCAAGCGATATCGGATCACAGCTTACAACGAGTACAGAATTATTGCCGTGGGCAATATCAGCGATTTCCTTTATGTTTTCTATGACACCAAAGAAATTGGGGCTCTGTACCAGGACAGCGGCAGTATTTTCATTCATAAGTTCCTTCAGATGCTGTAAATCTGCAGTACCGTTTTTTATTCCGCATTCTTTCATAACCATTCCCTTAAATTTTGTGTACGTGCTGAGAACCTCGCGGTTTTCCGGGTGTACACTTCTTATTACAACCACTTCATGCCGCCTTGTTGAATCGCAGGCCATTGACGCTGCCTCGGCAAGGGCAGTTGCACCGTCATACAGTGACGCATTGGATACATCCATCCCCGTCAGACTGCATATCATCGTCTGATATTCAAAAATCGCCTGCAGCGTTCCCTGGCTTATTTCAGGCTGGTACGGAGTATAGGCTGTATAAAACTCCGGCCTTGACAAAAGATTTGTCACAACAGCCGGGATATAATGGTCATATGCTCCCGCCCCAAGGAAACAGGTATATTCATCTGTGTTTTTATTTTTCCCTGCCAGTTCCCGCATATGGGATTCCAGTTCAAGTTCTGACATGGCTTTTGGTATGTCAAGCGGTGACTTAAGTTTTACAGCCTCCGGTATGTCGGCGAACAACTCATCGATGCTTTCAACGCCTATTTCAGCAAGCATCTTTTGCTGCTGTTCGTCGGTGGTTGGAATATACGACATGTTATTCCTCCTCTTTGCAGAATCTTTCGTAATCGTCAGCATCCATAAGTTCTTCGGTTTCGGATATATCGCCTATTTCTATCACCGCAATCCAGCTTTCATAAGGATCCTCATTGATTTTTTCAGGACTGTCACCCAGCTCTTCATTAACTTCGACAACTTTGCCCGAAACGGGAGTATATACATCAGAAGCGGCCTTTACCGACTCGACAACACCCAGAACATCCCCTTTATTCAGTTCTGACCCGATTTCGGGGAGTTCCACGAAAACTATGTCGCCGAGAGAATGCTGTGCAAAATCGGTAATACCAATCCATGCTTTGTTCCCCTCAATTTTGACCCACTCATGATCCTTTGAATACTTTAATCCTTCCAAAACTTTCATATTAAATTAACCTCCAATGACTTATTAATTTATGATGACCGGAACTCAGCCTTTAACATATTTTTTTGAATAAAAGGGCAGTTCCGTTATTCTTGCCTTCAGTTCCCTGTTTCTAATTAAAACAGCCACTTCTGTGCCGGTTTCTGAATAATCCGAATCCACAAGAGCCATACCAAGATTTTTCCCAAGACTGGGAGAAAAATTCCCTGACGTTACATATCCTTTTTTCTTTCCCCCTGCCAGGACATCATACCCGGTTCTCGGCACTCCCCTGTCAACCATTTCAAAACCCACGATTTTTCTTTTAATGCCCGTGGATTTTTGCTTAAGAAGAGCGTCCCTGCCGATAAAATCATCCTTTTCAAGCTTCACAAATCTGTCAAGGCCTGCCTCCAGGGGCGTAATTTCGGGTGAAAGTTCCTGGCCGTAAAGCGGAAGGGCTGCTTCAAATCTCAGTGTATCCCTTGCACCGAGACCTGCAGGTACAAGACCGTGCTCCCTGCCTGCTTCGAGCAGGTTATCCCACAGCATTACGGCGTATTCACTGTCAATATAGATCTCAAAACCGTCTTCCCCGGTGTATCCGCTCCTGGATATAATTGCTTTCTTTCCGCATATTTCGGCTTCAGGCACAAAATCAAAAAACTTCATATTTTCCAGCCTTATATTTACAAGCTTCTGCAGTATTTTTTCGGATTCAGGTCCCTGCAGGGCCAGCTGTGCATAACTGTCAGAAACGTTACTGATTCTGGTCCGATACCCTTCCATGTTTCGTATCATCCACTCATAGTCTTTTTCCGTGTTTGATGCATTAACAATCAAAAGGAATAAATCGGAAGAATATTTATATATCAGTATATCATCCACTACTCCTCCGTCCGGATAGCACATCGGCGAATATGCTACACGGAAATCCTTTGTTCTGCTGATGTCATTTGTTATTATTTTTTGAATAAAATCCGCCGCATCGGGTCCCTCCACGTTTATCTCACCCATATGTGAAACGTCAAAAATACCGGCGGCACTTCTCACCCGTTTATGTTCTTCAATAATTCCCGAATACTGCACGGGCAGGGCCCAGCCGTGGAAATCAACAATTTTTCCTCCAAGTTCGCAGTGTCTGTCATATAACGGTGTTTTCTTCATAAATATCATTATCCTCCTGAACATTATAGCCGTTTTAACAGTTCTGCCAAAGGCATGTACCTGATATTTCATTACACGGCATCTTTAATTCTATCACATTTTTTACGGTTGATTATTACTCAAATTTAAACCACGCAAAATCAAAATTGGTTCCGGGCAAAAACAGGAAAGTTACGTTTTGCCTTCCTGTTACTCTGTCCAGTTCAAAAACCCTCTCGGTATATTCATCCGATTTTTTGAATTCCACCAGCTGCTTACTTTCACCCTGCCCGCCCCTGAACCTTATATGTATTGTATTGTCAATGGGGGATCTTCCCGAAATTATAATCCGTGAGATACCCCTGTCGCCAAAATCCATATTGTTGAATTCCAGCGACACGTTGTTTCCGATACCTTCCACAAAACCGCCGTTTATTTCGTAGTTGTCGCCGTATATTCTGTCGCAGTTCGAGGCCATATTCCTGTCAAAGGCCCTGTTCTTTCTTTCGAATACAAAACCTTTCAGGTGGACTTTTCTGTTGAAGACAAAACAAACCGAAGTAATACCGCGCAGAGTTTTTGAAAGTTTGTAGGTTTCCTCCTGATATACATTCCATATGCTTTCCTTATGGTAAACAGCATCGGCAAGCAATGTGCTTCCTTCCTTATAAGGTATACCTTCCCATATCTGAAAACCGAATGGTTCACTTGTCACTGTAAAAATGGGTATTGTAATTGTATCAGAACCGTCCGTGCCGAAATCAATATTTTCAAATCCAACCCATGTTTCGCCTTCCCGTCCTGTAGCTATCCCCTTTTCATTTCCGCTGCCAATCTCTCCCCTGCTGTAATCATACAGGCCGGCTGATATAAATTCATACGGGTTTTTATATACAGTGCCGAGGCCTTCAGCCTTAAATTCCAGCTGGGATATCAGTTTTGTCCTGCCAGTCCCGTTTTTGCTCGTGCAGCGGATTCTGAATTCACCGTCACCCAGTGCGGTTACTTTTGCCTTAAGACCCATCGGCTGAACTTCTACAATATTTGACTTTATGCCCGCGTCGTTAACTGCACTCCATTCCACTTCGCGATAAGAAGTATTTTCGGGGTAGAGCCTTGCTTCCACGATGATTTCCATATTGTCCGGATTAAGAACCTGCCCGGATTTGCTAATCAGCTCTATCCTGCGAACGGGTATTTCATCGAAACTTCCCATTACGCATGGCATTTCCTTGTTCCGTTCATTGGCAGATACCCCTTCAATTCTGCCTCCGGCCGGGATTGCCTGAAGTTCGAGCCTGCTTCCTTCAAGCCCTTTTGATGTTACTTCAACGATTATACTGCCCGGTTCAAGGGTTGCTGCGATAATCGCCATCAATTTTCCGTTGAAAAGTCTTCTGCTCAAACCCTTATACTGGTCAAAATCGGTACTGTCGCCATTGTCAAGCCCGACAAGACGACCTGCACCCGTTACTTTTACAAAGACGCGATTATTCGCATTTTCAACTTCAATCCCGTTTTCGTCTGCGACGGTAATCTCTACGAATATTAAATCCCTGCCGTCGGCGATAAGTACTTCCTTGTCAGGCTTAAGGCATATTCGCTTTGCGTCTTTGAAGGTTCTTTTTACATCAGTTGCAATTATATTGCCGTTTTCGTCATAGGCTATTGCCCTCAGTTCCCCTTCCTCGTACGGTATCTTCCACCATCCGACAAAATCTTTTCCCTGTTTGTAATCAATATCATGTGTTCCGACAGTAACGCCGTTTAGCTGAAGCTCTATACGCGGCGCATTGGAACAAACCCTTACGTCAATCATCTGACCCTTATTGAAATCCCAGTACGGGAAAATATGTACCATTGGATTTGTCCTGTAATCGGTCCATGCAGCCTGGTAAATATAAAATGAGTCTTTTTTGAATGTTGCCGTATCCAGCTGGCCGAAATATGAATTCTTTGTATGATATGGTGTGGGTTCGCCGATATAGTCAAAACCCGTCCAGAGGAATTGTCCCAGGGAAAAAGGAGTATCCCTTTCAGCAATAATGCACGCCTCGGCAGATTTTGCTCCCCAGCTTACAGTACTGTTTCCGAGGGCCGAGCACTGCTCATCCTCGTCCGAAAGTATGGATTTTTCAAACGGAAAGTGATAGACCCCTCTGCTCTGAACCACTGATGACGTCTCACTGCCGTAAATAACCCAGTCGGGATGTTCCTCATGGTGTTTATGATACAGATTTTCCGCATAATTATATCCCGCAATCTTCAGAATATCAGCGCATTTCTGGGCATTTTCCCAGGGCATGTAGTTTGAAGCTATTGTAACCGGGGCATTGCCTTTCGGGTCAAATTCCTTCACGTAATTCATAAGCATCCGGGTTATCTCCTGCCCTCTTTCGTCGGCATGGGTATCATAAATCTCGTTGCCGATGCTCCACATTAAAAGGCAGGGATGGTTTCTGTCCCTTCTGACCCAGCTTCTTACATCCTTATACGCCCAGTCTTTGAAAAACCTTGCATAATCATATGTGGTTTTGGGCCTTTCCCACATATCAAAGGCTTCGGAAAGGACAAGAAATCCCATTTCGTCTGCCAGCTCCATAAGCTCCGGGGCAGGCATGTTATGGGCGGTCCGTATTGCATTTACGCCCATTTCCTTAAGCAGCTTAAATCTTCTTCTTAAAGCCGCCTTATTGAATGCCGCACCAAGAGCGCCCAAATCATGGTGCTCGCAGACACCGTTCAGTTTCATCTTTTTTCCGTTCAGGATAAGGCCCTTATCGGGGTCCATGTTTATTGCCCTGAACCCAATATTCTGAGTTATACATTCGATGCATTCAACAGTTTCGTTTCCGTCACAGTCTTTTTTCACCAGTTCCATCTGGGTGACCAGTTTATACAGGTTAGGCTCATCGGGGCTCCACAGGAGGGGATTTTCAACATACAGCCGCTGCGTGTTGACTCCCCTGTTTTTCTCGGCCTTTACAAGCTCTTTGGACGAAGCAATGATTTTGTTATCCCGGATTATTCTGTGGGATATATAGACATCGGCTTTTATATTATATTCGGTATCCACCTCTGTTTCCCATCTGTTACCGGTGTGTCTCGCTGTTATATAAATACCGTCGGTTTCAATATAGCTGCTGCCTCTTGTCTTCAGCCATACATTACGGTAAATGCCTGCACCTGAATACCACCTGCTGTTAGGGCTCTGATGTACGACTTTAAGTATGATTTCATTATTCCCCTCTTTCAGAAAATCAGTTATATCATGTTCAAACGAGGAATATCCGTATTTCCACTCTCCTGCGAAATGCCCGTTTACATAGAGCGAAGAGTCCATATATACGCCTTCGAAATACAGAAGTATATGCTCAGATTTGCTTTCAACGGTAAAGGTTTTACGATACCATCCGATACTGTTTTCATAAAGGTCCAGGGTGTTGTAGATAAGCCAGTCATGAGGAATATCCACCGGTTTAAAATTTAATGAGTTTACATCACTGAAATCAAGATTTAATCCGCTTTTTGCAAATTCCCAGCCATCATTAAACAGTGTCTTCCTGTTCATATTCATCTTCTCCCCAAATGTTCCTCTAATAAAAGTTTATTTGAATTTACAACAAAAAGCAAACCGTTATCCAAATTTATAACTTACAGCACAAATAATAACTGCCAAATAAAACACTGCCGGCTATCATTTATTTTACAGTTAAACAAAGACCAAATGCAATCCAAAAAAAGGCTGGATATAAATATCCCGGAAAATATTGACTGAATCTGATATAAACGTTTATATTAATATAATTTTCTGTCAATATTTTATTCCATAAAAAGGTTGCACCGGATACCGAAATATAAAAATGGATATGCTATTATATCATCATGGAGCGAGTATTAAGGAGGTCATGATATGGATAAACTGATTAAGAACATAGAGTTCTCAAAAGTACTGAATATGGAAGATTTGGTTTCATACCAGGAAGGCCAGGTTGTGAGCAGGACCCTTGCCCAGGGGAAAAACATGAGCCTGACCCTGTTCGCCTTTGACAAAGGAGAAGAAATAAGTTCCCATACATCCCACGGTGACGCCATGGTTTATATACTTGACGGTAAAGCTGAAATAACAGTAGGCGACGGAGTATTCCACCTTAAAAAAGGTGAAACGATTGTGATGACGAAAGGCATTCCCCATGCACTGCTGGCAAAGGAAAGATTCAAAATGCTGCTGATTGTGGTATTTAATCCGTAATATAAGGTTTTTACGAAAGGTGGATCCAAAATCCACCTTTTACGACTTATTATGCAATCCCGAACTGAGTTAACTTACTGCCCGAAAGACAATTCCGCACTGAAGACGGGTTTCTGATCGGCTTCGTTTATGCCTTCTATGTAGACCAGGTCTGAACCTGCATTTGAAACATCCCTGCAGAGAATTAGCACATCCCCCGGAAACACTTCCTTAATGTAATTAACCTGGATTGACCTTACGGTATGTTTTTTGTGCTCTTCCACCGAAAAACAGTCCATTATGAAATCTATGTATTTTGCGTTGTTAATATGCCCGTTAACATCTGTATCACTGTATCCGAGCACTTTCCTGTAAACAACCTCCGGCAGGCCGAAAGGTCTTAGTTTACGAAGCTTTCCTTCCAGTGCACGTTCTTCGGTGAACTGTAAAGGCGGATAATCAGAAGAAATAATATCGCTTTTCCTGATTTCCCTTGTTTTTATATCCAGCAATACCCAGTTTGAGATTGCGGCCGCGATAACATTCCCGTTTTCATCGCGTACCCTGAAATCCCTGTCAAACTCAAATTTTTTAGGTTTGTGAGGCCAGGTTTCCACGGTGATTTTTTCGTTCCACCCGGGTATTCTTTTTATTTCCACGAGTATCTTTGTTAACACCCATGCTGCAGAATATTTTTCTGAAATTGTATTAAAACCTATTCCCAGGTTTTCAACATTCATGCTCGCAGTATCCTGAAAATAACCAAAAAGCGAGCTGAGCCGCAAATTATTGTTAAAATCCACATCCCTGTATCCTATAATATAACTGTTCCTGTAAACCAGTTCAGGTGTCAACAGTATCGCCCCGCTTATTTCAATGCTAAAGCAACCCGTTACCTTTGAAGGTCGGGTTGCCGGCCTGTTTATATTATGCAATAAAGGAAATTTTATTTCAACATGTGATGAAAACTTGTTTGTTAACAAATTATTTATAAAAGCAGCGGGTACCGTAATAACTTCCTGTTTTATAAATCAGTTTCGTTTACAGGAACCAGAGGCTGATTTATTATGTCAAATTTCAGGATTACCTTGAACAAGTCCCCGTCTATATACAGTTCCAGCACGCCTTTCTGCAGTTCGGTCAGGCTTTTCGCAATTGAGAGTCCAAGGCCGCTGCCCTCTGTATTCCTCGATCTGTCACCCCGGACAAATCTCTCAAGCAGTTCATCGCTTGATATATTCAGGGCATACCTGGATATATTCCTGAAGGTTATTACCGCTTTCCCGTTTATTTTTTCCAGGTTCAGATAAACACGTGTCCCAGGCTGGGCATATTTGCATATATTGTTCAGCAGGTTGTCGAAAACTCTCCACAGAAGTCTTCCGTCCGCCATTATATAAACTTCTTCGGCAGGTTTATCCAGTATAAGCTCAAGACCGGTGTTTTTTATTCTTTCTTCGTATTCTCCGACCGCCTGGGTAAACAAAACGCCAATCCCGGTAGGAGCCATATTTACCTGTAAATTGCCCGTCGAAGCCTTTGACGCTTCAATTAAGTCCTCGGTGAGTTTTTTAAGCCTGGACGACTGGCGGTCCAGTACGTCAATATATTCCTTAAGCTTCTCATTCTCAATGTTTTCTTTTTTTATCAGATCCACATAGTTAATAATTGATGTAAGAGGTGTCTTTATATCATGGGACACGTTTGTAATCAGCTCGGTCTTGAACCGTTCGCTTTTCAGCCTTTCCTCCACCGCCCTGGTCATACCTTCGCTTATGCGGTTCAGATTCTCGCCGTGATCCTTAAAATCCCAGAACATATACCTTGTGTCGATCTGGTAGCTGAGATCCCCCATGGCTATCTTGCGTCCGCCTTCCTTAAGCTTCTGTAGATTTATCGCAACAAGCACTATTGCCGGTACCAGTATTATTTTTTCGCAGAACCAGAAGAACAATAACACCGAATAATCAGCGTTACCGGCCATAAATAATACCAGTAATTCAAAAACAGATAATGCCGCCAGAATCAGGATTGCTTTCATTACTACCGGCAAATTCTGAAGGAAATATTTAAGTATGTTTGCAACTTTACGCAGGATACGGGCAATAAGATTTACAATACGCCAGATAACCGTGTTTCTCCACCACCCGCCAAGTTTATACCTTGTGGCAAAGCTCATGCATACAAGCAGTAACAGCAGGATGTCAGCAATCATAAACAGGAAAATGGAAATTATGTAACCAATATCATTCATGTATACATCACTGAAAAATACCGCCTCGAGTACGCCAATAATGAAAACAATCAGCAGCAGGAGATCAAACGGTATTTTGTCAATACCGTTGGGTATAACCCGGTCTGAACCTTTTCTTCTGCCGGCGCTGCACATGAGGAAAATAAACAGGACAACACCGGCGGCGAGGGACAAAACAGTTACAACAATTACCGAATATCTCATTTTATAGGCAAAATCAATCCATCCCTCAATGTTATAGTAATAATCACCGGCATCAAGGGGATTTTTCACGAAACATTCCATTGTGTACTCTTCATAAACCATTCTGCTTTCGTCATATGGTTCGTTTAAGAGCCTTGCATCAATGAAATCAAAAACCCAGCTGTACCGATATTCTTGTCCTGAATAATTGCTGAACAGAATTTCACCGTCAGAATTTTTCAGACTGAAAAAGAAATTCGTGCTGTCTGTGGGTAATTCCTGTCTCCTGCTGCTTAGTTCTTCAGGGTTATTCTTATTTGGGATAAAGTAAAGATGAAAAACCGAATTGGCATAATCCCATGTAATGTCTCTGAAAATCCCGGCCTTTACCTTTTCAGCAGGCAATTCGTAAAAGCTGTAATGATATAATATGGCTATACCGGCTATTCCACCTATAAACAATATTACCGTTACAACAAACAGCAAAACTGCAGTAACTTTGACTACCAGGCTTTGAGTAATCCGGTTCACCTTTTTTCACCTCTCTCCATTTTATATCCCTGTCCCCATACAACTTTCAGATACCTTGGTTCAGCAGGATTTATTTCGAGTTTTTCGCGCAAATGCCTGATATGTACCGCCACCGTACCTTCAGAACCGTATGGGTTGTCATTCCATACACGCCTGTATATATCCTTTGGCGAGAACACCTGGCCGGGGTTTTCCATTAATAGCTTAAGGATTTCATATTCCTTCGGCGTCAGGCAGACCGGTTCACCGTCAACAGTAACGGTTTTAGCCCGGTCATCCAGTTCAATGTTTCCGACAACAAGGGTTGAAGGTTTAACATTTGCGCCGCCGAGCTGCATATAGCGCCTTAACTGGGACTTAACCCTTGCTAGTACTTCAACCGGGTTAAACGGTTTTGTGATGTAGTCATCAGCGCCGATATTCAGTCCGAATATTTTATCCGTGTCTTCGCTTTTTGCAGTCAGCAATATGACAGGAATATTGTATTTTTCCCTGAGTTTCACCATCGCCGTAAGTCCGTCCATTTCGGGCATCATGATATCCAGCAGGACAAGGTGTATGTCATGATTTTCTATAACCTCAAGTGCTTCCTTTCCCGTATATGCTTCAAAAGTATTGTATTTTTCCGAGGACAAGTAAATTTTAAGAGCCAAAACAATATCCTTTTCATCATCACAGATCAACACATTGTAAGCCATCCGGGTTACCTCCTAAGGACAAATTTCACTGAATAAATCAGGCAGCTTTTCCAGGCCTGAGCTGTCCGATCTTCGGTTCAGTTTCCCTGTCCCTGATAACCATAAGGTATATTCCTGAAAAAACCACGTTGAAATAATAGGTTATCAGCCTCCAAATAAGTATTACCGATACAACGGGGAATTTCGTAAAGAAATTCCTGAAGAAGAAATAACTTATTCCTTCCGCAGCACCCGCTGCACCCGGTGAAGGTATATACGCCGTAATCTGTCTCAGGATGGCCTGCGATGTCACCATATCAAAGAAGGAATCATTTTTTCCTTCCAGAGAAACAAGCAGGAAATAAGGAATGATATAACCCAGAAAAAGATTCAGAAGCTGAAACATAAAGGTTTTGACTATAGCGCCGGCATCGTGGAAAAATACACTGCTTGCCCTCGTAAAGCATTCAATTCCTTCTTCCTTTTTTTTTCTGTACTTTTCGGGATTTTTTATAATGCGGCATTTTCCAAGCAGTTTAAAAACATAATCCACAACTTTTCCGGCAGTATTTTTGTTAATCAGTATCAGTGCAAGAAATAAAACAATCAGCAGATTAACAGATATTCCAGCAATAAAAAACAGGTTGAATCTCTTTACCAGCCGGTTCAGGGCATCTGCATTGAATACGCAGGACAGAACACTGAAAAGGAAAACCGATGCCTGGAAAATTGCCGACTTAATCATAATTATATTCGCACAGCTTCCCATCGGGATTCCGTCCTTCATTAAATAACCTGCCTGGAAAGGCTCCCCGCCGCATGCAAAAGGTGTAACCGAGTTAAAATACACACCGGCCATTGTTACGTTGAAAGAGGTACGCACTGATGCTTTTCCATGTATCTTTTTCGTTATCACATAAAAACACATCATTTCAGCCAGGTATGAAAGAAAAACGCATCCAAGAGCCGCCAGAAGCCATTTTGCCTTCAGACTGAAAAGCAAATCCTGAATTTCATCCATGCTGTGATTCCTGAACAATATAAACAGCATTACAACAAGCATTGACAGAATAAAAGCTGAATTTATCAGTGACTTTCTATTTATTTTTTTCTTGTCTTTGCAACACATGTACAAAACGCCTCCGAAGTTATTACTGGTATCTTCTTCTTAATTAGTAAAAAACACTTTCATTGATTAAAAATACGTATCTTTTCTTGGTAAGTATGTTAGTGAAATTAATTGTTTGGTTTTACTTAATATCATTATGGCTTTTCAGTTATTAAAATCAAATAGGATAAAATATTAAATATTTATTAAGAATATTTTAAGTAAATAAAAAGTAATAAACAAAAAGGGATATACAAACTTCTTTTGTACATCCCTTTAGCAGATATATTGTTAATTTCACCTGAAACATCAATTATTTATTGAAATTATGTATTCTGTATATAAATACTGCCGTTTCCACTCTTGTTGCATTGCTTAGAGGATTCATATTATTGTTGTTACCACCCAGAACTATCCCGTTTCTGACTAATGTTGCTACACTTTGCACAGCATAATCAGCAATATTCGTTTTGTTATTAAATTTAATAAATCAGCTTCGGTTCCTGGTATCAGATCTTGTCCGGCTGCTTCCATCGCCCGGTATATTAACGTCACCATATCCTGCCTTGATATCTTTTCCTTCGGACTGAATCTGTTATTACCTATTCCCCTGGCTATACCCAGTTTTTTGGCTATTGCAACCGCCTCGGCATAGTACGCATCCGGACTCACATCCGAGAAATTATCGTCTGTCTCCGCAGGGCAAGCAGTAGTATAAAGTCTGCCCTTGTTATCTCTTCCGACTTTTCTTGTTAGTGGCATTCTCAGGCAGTACTATGGCTTCTAATACAATAGTTTCTTCTACCTGCAATATAACTACGGATTTGTTCAACACTACAGATTCTGCAGCTACATTAACCTAGTCTGGAGTACCCTGATAAATGTTCATGTAACCTACATAAAACTCTCCAAATCTTTTTATCATTTTTGACCTCATCCATTTATTAATAATAAAGCTCACCAGAACTTCGTAAATGGATATATAACCAAATTAGACATGATTTTTCTTTCTGATTCTCTCACTAAAGCAGTTTATCTTTAAGCTTCAGCGCCAGCTCATCGTCAGACAAAGGCTTTCTGTGCGTATTTTCCAGATAAATCTTTTTCTCATTTTCAGGCATAATATATTCCTTGTACCAAAGGAAGAAATCCGGGCTGTCACCATGCATGCGCAGATATTTTCTTAAGGTTTCAAGACTGTATATCGTGCTTTTCACGTTTGTCAGCCAGTCTGCCCTGTAGAAGTTTTTCCACTTCCCGTGTTCGCTCTCAGCCATTGCATCCAGGCTTTCGCTATAATCCCATATTGACTGTGAGGCATATACAAAGGCAATCGGATAATTCCCTTTTTCAAATTCAAAAAACGATTTGCACAGGGATATAAAGCCTTTGCATCCCGAGAGGTGAAGCTTTGCCTGTAACAGAATATTATCCCTGAAGAACACAGCTTCCTCTTGCTTTAAATCATTACAAACCTCCAGGCATTTTTCTATCAGTTTTTCAAACCCCCTTAACGCATTAACCATTATGTTATAAAAGAATCTTACCTGTTCCGGGAAAAGCAAATCTCCCGTCGCCCAAATCAAATCTTCTGCTGTTTCGGTTATTTCACTCCTAATCCAGTGCCCTATAATTCTCCGCGCCGGATGGTGATAAAACTCATCGCCGGCTGCATCAGACGGATTGTTCCCGTATCTTATCGCACATTTGAAATACTCCCTGTAACATTCTGCAGCTTTTTTCCATGCGGATGTAAAATAATTACTGCAGAAATTTTCCAGATGACCTTCTATGTCAATATCACCATCATTCCATAACCTTCTTACTATATCAAGAAAATAAACATGCATTCTGATATTCCCGCAGTTTAACAGCAGGTAACTGTCTGCTCCGGCTTTAAACGCTTTTATAAGTTCGCTTCTTATAAATGCAGGTTCATTCGGCATCATGACAAGATGGTTTGACGCCTGAAGATCGTGAAATGTTATATGGTAATACAAACCATGCGGGCCAGTTTCCTTTTCACCAGGAAGCGACGGAATTCTCGGATTATAATTCCCCTGTCTGCGGGATACCATCTCTCCATAGCCGTTATCAGACCATATCTTTATCACTCCGTCCGGGATTTCTATCAGTCCCTGCATATAAAGCTCGGTTATTTCTCCGTAAAGATAGGTTGCGCAGGGCGGATTTTTCACATATTTGCAAAGTATTTCATACTGCCTGCGTATAACACGGCTGATTAATTCCCCTCGTTTTTCAGGCGTATTGTATTCAGGTGCGTTTTCCCAGAACGGGCAATCCCCCTGCCCTCTGAAACCAAGTACCCAGATAACTTTTTTATCTTTATGCTTTTTGATTGCCTCTTCCCACAGGCCTTCATATAAGTCCCTGCTTTCATCATAACCTGCGGGTTTATCAGGATATACCCTGAAAAACATCTCGGCTCCCAATGGCTCTGCGTGATGATGTGTTATATAAAGTCCCATTTCCGAAGCAAGTTCAAAATGTATACCTGTTCTTGGCAGATCAGTTCCGGGTATTACCATGTTTCCGCCGCATCTTAAAAGAGTTTCAAAAACCGGCATCCAAATTTCCTTCGGAGGCGGGTAAACATCAGTCCACCCTATAAGGCATACCTCATCGTTTACAAACCAGCCCCTGTATCTTACCTTCGGCTCGGGTGATATATAATCAAACGCAGGAATTTCGATTTTCTCTTTTCTTTCGGGCTCCTTTTCAGTCCAGAACCAGAATGGGTCAACCCCGAGGTATTTCTCACTTAGATAAAGAAGAGCATAAATTATTCCCAGGTCATCGCTTCCTGTTATGAGCATTTTGCCTGTTTCTGAAAAGGATATCTGAAAGCTTTCGGGTTTTCCTGCAAGACCTTCATACCGTTCCGAATATCGAACTACAATGGACGCAGCTTCTTTTTTATCAGTTATATTCGGCCAGGTTCCAAATACCTTTTGAAAGTCTCTGAACAGAATATTCACTGCATGTTCCACGGACTTTGTCATTGGTTCAGGAAGAAAAAATGCTGTATTGGCTTCCAGGATAAAGCAGTTCATAAACACTACCCCTTCAATCCTGTTGTGGCAATACCTTCAACAAGATACTTCTGAAACATTACAAATAAAATAATAACCGGCAACAGAGAAACTGCTGACATCGCAAAAAGCGCACCATAATTGCTGAAGGAATTAGGATCCAGATACATGTTCAAAGCCAGAGAAACTGTAAAGTACTTTGTTTTGCTCATAAATATCAGAGGCTGGAAAAAATCCTGCCATATCCAGTAAAATGAGAAAATTGTGCATGTCGCTATCGCAGGAGTCAATAATGGCAGTATAATCCTGAAGAATATGCCTAATTTCCCGCAGCCGTCTATTGTTGCTGCTTCATCCAGTTCGACCGGAATACCACGTATAAACTGTACCATAAGAAAAATAAAGAATGCACTTCCGAAAAACCATGGAATGATTAATGCATGGAGTTTATTTATCAAATCAAGTTTTTTGAATATTATATACTGTGGAACAATCATAACCTGGTTCGGTACCATCAGCGTCATCATCACACACATGAACCAGAAGTTTCTTCCGGCAAATTTTACCCTTGAAAATGCATAAGCAGCAAGCATGGAGCATAAAACTCCTCCGATAGTCCCCACTGCAGCTACGATAAACGAGTTTTTCAGAAACGTACCGAATGTTATACCTGAAATTCCCTTCCACCCTGCAGTATAATTTTCAACAATTGCCCATTTTTCCGGTATAAGCGAGTATGAATTTAAAAATATTTCGCTGTTGTGCTTAAAAGAGCTTGCCAGTGTCCAAAGAAGGGGATATACCATAAAAAAACCCAATATAACAGCAAAAGTATGAAACATTATTTTTTTCAGTATATTATTAGTCCTAGTTTTGTTCATGATTTTCGTACTACTCCTTTGATTCGTAATATACCCATGCAGTTTGAGATTTAAAAATCAGGAGAGTCAATAAAGCAATTATTCCAACCAGAACCCATGCCAAAGCACAACTGTATCCCATGTCAAAATAGGTAAACGCTCTTCTGTACAGGTACAAAACATAAAGCAGGGTACTGTCAAGCGGTCCGCCCTGGGTTACAATAAAACTTTCGGTAAAGGCTCTGAAGCCGTTAATAGTCTGCAATACCAGATTAAAAAAGATTATTGGCGTGAGCATTGGCAATGTAATTCTGATGAATTTCTGCCAGCTGTTTGCTCCGTCTATCATAGCTGACTCATACAAACTTTGTGGTATTTGTTTTAGTGCAGCAAGAAATATAAGCATTGAGGATCCGAACTGCCATACTCCCAGCAAAATAATTGTCCATATAGCAGTTGCAGGATTGCCGATAAAGGATACCTCCTGGTTTATACCTATAAGTTTCAGCAGGGACATAAGTACACCGTTATTTCCGAACATCTGCCTCCAGACTATCGACACCGCAACGCTTCCCCCTACAATTGAAGGAATATAGTATAACGTCCTGTAAACCCCGAGAAATTTCATTTTTGTATTCAGAAGCATTGCAATAAAAAGAGCAAAAATCAGTCTCAGGGGCACGAGTGCAAATACATAATAAAACGTTACCCCCAGTGATTTCCAGAATGTCTGATCATTGAAAAGCATTCTTCTGTAATTCTCAAGTCCGATAAACTTAGGCTCATTCAACAAATTGTAGTTTGTAAAGGAAAAATAAACGGATGAAACCATAGGTACAAGATAAAGCAGCAGAAAACCAAACAGCCAGGGAAATATCAATATATAGCCTGTTATGTTTTCAGCAGTGTTCTTTCCTGATTGTCCTAACCGTCTCATGTCATACCTCGCATTATTTGTTCTGACAACAGGCATTTGCCTGTTGTCAGAAATCTGAATAGTTTATAAATCAGTTTTGGGCATTTCTGGCCAATATTTCATTGGCAGCCTTTCTGAAATCAACAGCAGCCTGTTCAGGTGTTTTCTTGTCATATAGAACCAGATTGATCTGGTCAGCCATAGCTTTTGTAACTTCAGCCGTTCCCGGAGGCTCAGGCGGACTTACCGGTCCTGCGTGTTCATTGGCAACAAGATCGAGGTAATCGAACATTGCCTGCTGCTGTTTTGTTAGCTGTGGTTTAAGTGCCTCTTTAACCTTATTCGCAACCGGAATACCTCTTTCAGCATTAATGACCTTATTTGCATCGATATCATTGATAAACCAGTTTATAAATCTTGCTGCCTCTTCTTTATTTGAAGAAGACTCGGCTATCGAGAAAAACATGCCCGGCTTTATCCAGAGTGCTTTTGTCCCGTTGTCTGCATATGGCGGTACTGCCAGTTTAATGTTGGGATTCACCGCCTCAACTATAACACCGAAATTAGCCCATTCAAACATTGCACCGCCGTCGCCTGTGACAACAGGTCTTGCTTCCTTACCCGTAGTTGCAATTTGAAGCCATTCATCATTAGTAGGCATTGCACCTGCTTTTGTGAGCCTGTAAATCATATTCAGAAAATCAACAAATATTTGATCATCCTCGTATCCCAGTTTAGTACCATCTGCAGAATATAACGAAGCACCATGCTGCCTGATCCAATAGGTAAGAAGATTTGTATCTGTCCAGACATCACTGGCATATCCATACTTGCCTGTCTTTTCCTTTATGGTAATCATGGCCTCTTCAAAATCCTCCCATGTCCAGTCGGAAGTAGGTTCAGGAACACCCGCTTCTGCAAAGACATCAGGGTTATACGGTACAGTCAGTGCTGTAACTGAAAGTACGGCACCTGTAAGTTTCCCGTCAATTTCTCCGGTTTTAACAATGGATTCAGGTACATCACTTAAATCGAGGATTTTGTCTGATACAAAAGGATAAAGATCAGATATTGAATTATTCTTGGTATATGTAGCTATATACAGATTATCCATCTGAACAATATCAGGCATAATATTTCCTGCTGCCTGAGCGGCTAATTTTTCAAAATAACCGTCCCATCCGGATGGCGTAGCATCAAAAGTTATGTGCGGATATTTCTCCGAATACATTTCCAGTAATTTTGCAGTATAATCATGTCTTGTCTGGGAACCCCACCAAGTAATGCTGAGAGTAACCGGTTTGACTGAACTCTCGCTTTCTTTCTGTTCATTCACTGATGCAGCCTGAGTGGGTTCTGCTTTTACATTTCCGTTCTGTGAACAGCCGGCAAGGATCAGAGAAAAAACAAGCATTACAGACAGTATAAATACTGTTCCTTTTTTCATAATATTCAGCTCCTTTGTTGTTATTGGGATTGAAGACATTTATAAAACCCTTATACCATAGGGCCCGTATGGTATAAAAGTTTATTCATAATAAATTATATTTAATCTGCATAAATAAACCATAAACAAATCTGAGTTTTTTGTTTAAAAATCATACATGTAATAATTTAATATAATAAATTCCTTCTGTGGATGCAGCAGTGATTTAGAGCACTACATACTATTTAAATATTCTTAAGAGATTTCCTTCACATTGTCAGTATTTATATTTTTTACAGCAGGCAAATCTATAACTACTGTGGTACCCTCGTCTGGTTTGCTTGGGAAACTAAGACCGTACCTTTCTCCAAATATTATTTTTATTCTTTTGTCAATGTTGTTTAGTCCAATGCCAAATCCTTTAGTTTCAAGTTCTTTATTTCTCAACTTTTCAATTACATCCTCGCTCATACCGGGACCGTTGTCCTTTACCTCTATTCTGATTAAATTCTGAATCTTAGTTGCAGTAACAATTATCCTGCAAACACCGGTTATATTCTCAAGACCATGTGTAATCGAATTTTCAGCAATCGGCTGTAATGTAAGCTTAAGTATTGAATAATCCATCAGGTCTTCATCTGCTTCAATAGCAAAATCAAGGCGTTCTCCATAGCGTACCTTCTGTATTGTAATATAATCCCTAAGCAGAGCGAGTTCCTCTCTTATTGTTATCACAGCTTCCTTGCTTTTCAGTGCGCCCCTGAGCAAATTACTTAATGATTTCACCATCGCAGATATTTTGTCCTGACCGTTCAATTTCGCGAGAGCATTTATCGATGCCAGCGTATTATACAGAAAATGAGGATTAATCTGTGACTGAAGAGCTTTCAACTCGGTTTCTTTAATGATAAGCTGCTTTATGTAGTTTTCATTGATAAGTTCATTTATTCTGTTAATCATAACATTAAAATCATTGTTCAGCTGGCCAATCTCATCATCTGAAAAAATTTTCTCATTATCATATGGTTTCAGATCAAATTTGCCGTCCCTGATCTTGTCCATCTTTTTGCTTAACATGATTATTGGTCTGGTTAAACTGTTGGCAAATGCAGTACCCGCAAATGTCGTTACAATTAAAACAAGAACTGAAACAATTACCATTGTTGTTCTCATTCTTGCAATATTCTGAAATATGTTATCATACGGGAGAATGTTAACATATGTCCAGTTTGTATATTTGGAAGTGCCGTAATATATTAAGTACTTTTTGTCATTTATATTTTCAACAAAATATGAATGCAATCTGTTTTTCAGGAATTCATTTACATCAAATTTCAGATTGACTGTACTATCGTATATAATGCTGTCACCGGACAGGATAAGCAAATTGGATTTATACCTCGATTCCATTGAGATATATCTGTTAATCAGATTATCAAGATCAATTCGTATAAACAAAACAGCAAGCGATTCCATGTTTTCCGTTGCTCTTATATCTCTCGCAGCAATAATAATATTGTCTTCCCCCAATGACTTGAGCCAGGTTATTCCCCCTTTCTTTTCTCTGGCAGCTGAAACCAGCATTATTTTCTCGTCTTTATTCATGTGTTTTGTATATCTTCCCACTCCGTACGCATTTTCATAGTTATCAATAAATCCCATTGAAGATATATAGCTCTCGGTCTGTGCTTCGGCCATCAGTCTCTGAGTAAAGGAGCTCACTGCAATGGTCCGTTCATATGGCTTATCTTCGGCATAAATATTTTTAAGATAGGACTGTACTTTCTGATCTGATAGTATACTAAAAGAAAGGGCTTCCATTTTTCTTAATTTAGATTCAATATTGGTGGAATACAGGTTCAGAATAACCGATGACTGATTTATTAACTGTTCATCGTATATTCTGTATGATATCTGTAACGCAAACATGCTGTAAAAACTGACAAACAGTATTAAACTGAACATCAGCAGAAGAAGTTTGTTTTTGATTCTCATATTCCTGAACCAGTTCCCGATTCGCAAGCAATTCGCCTCCTGATTTTTTATCAGAATATGTATTAAAACCGTTTATTACTTTGTACAGTGTACATCCGAATACTTTTTATGTAAAATAAATATAACAGCATATTCGGTCAGAGGTGAGATCTGTGTACAAAGTCTTACTGGTTGATGACGAAAAAATTATTATAGATAGTATATCACAATTAATTGACTGGGAAAATTATAATCTCGTTCTTGTCGGAACAGCTCAAAATGGCTTGGAAGCATATAATTTAATAATAAACCACAACCCTCATATAGTTATAACCGATATAAAAATGCCTGGTATGAACGGACTGGATTTAATAAAAAAGGTAATGGAAGAATACCCCGATACCGTATTCGTTATACTGTCCGGTTATGGAGAATTTGAATACGCAAGCAGAGCAATGGAATACGGCGTTAAACATTACCTTCTCAAGCCATGTGATGAAGAAGAAATTATTCCTGTACTTGTAAAAATCGTTAACGAAATTAAAGACAGGGAAAAGAAAGAACTTTTCTTTCTTGAAACAAGAAAAAGCCTTGAAAAAGTGCTTCCCCAGGTAAAAGAACAATTTCTAAGAGACTGCATAATCAGTAAAGCATATAATGCAAAGGATTTGGATTTTTTTCAGAATTTGTTCGGGATTTCCAGCAGCAGTTTCAGACTTGTACTGTTTAAACCAGAAAGAGACTGCGATTATATTGAAAAATTTGCCCTGAAAAAAATATCTGAAGAAATAATAGCAGAAAACAATATTAATGTTCATTTAAGTACAGTTATTGACGAAAATGTGCTCTTACTAATTAATTCTTTTGACAATGCTTTTCTGACAGAAGTTTTGGAAAAAATTAAATTAAGTTTTTTCAACTATTACGGAATCAATCTTACAATAGCAATCAGCAACAGCAACAGTTTCGATAAAATACACCGTATGTACATAGAGACACAGGAGTGCCTGCAGTATGCCTTTTATTTGGGTATTGGAAGTATAGTATCAAGGGAAGATATATTACTCCACGAAAGCGGCAATTACAGTCTGGATTATGATTTTAACAAAATTGCCATGGCTGTTCGTACAGGTAATATTGAGTCAGCAATTAGAGAACTTGATAATTTCTTTGAAAAAACAAGAAAGGATAAAATGAATACAGATCTTGCAAAATCTTACTGCTCTGAGCTTTACCATGCTATTATAAGGCAATGCAGACCTGATGAACTGGGAAACTTTATGAAAAAAATAATTGAATTACAGGAAATGGAAACCCTGGACCAGATATACGAATTTATGAAAGAAGTAACTGTTAATATTTCTGAGTATCATTATAAATGCAATTCTCAAAAATACAGTTCGGTTGTTAAGAAAATGATCGACTGTGTTCATTTCAATTTGCACAACCCAGATTTGTCCTTAAACTGGATTGCAAAAGAAGTTCTGTTTATGAATGAGAATTATCTTGGCAGACTTTTTAATAAAGAAACAAACGAGAAATTTTCCCAGTTTGTAATGAGAATGAGAATGGAAAAAGCAAAAGAATTGTTAAACAGCCAAACTGAATACAAAATTTATGAAATCTGTGATCAGATTGGCTTTTCAGATCCCCAGTATTTCAGCCAGGTATTCAAAAAATACACAGGGGTTACACCCTCAGAATATAAAAAGCAGGCAGTCTCATAATCTGAATAAAATTAAAGACGCAGCCGTTTAAGCTGCGTCTTCATAAATAATGATTTGTCAATTATAACACTTCGGTTGCCTTTCCTGCACAGCCAAGAACATTAATCAGTTTATGCTTGACGATTTTCTTGATTTCTTCCCTGGCAGGTCCAAGGTATTTTCTCGGATCGAATTCACCCGGATTTTCAGCAAATACCTTGCGGATTGTTGCTGTCATTGCAAGACGAAGGTCAGAGTCGATATTAATCTTGCAAACTGCCATTGAAGCAGCCTTACGAAGCATCTCTTCCGGAACGCCTTTCGCACCGGGCATCTGACCGCCGTACTTATTGATAGTTTCCACGTATTCAGGTATAACCGATGATGCACCGTGCAGAACTATCGGGAAACCCGGAAGCCTTCTCTGTACTTCTTCAAGGATATCGAAGCGGAGCTTGGGTTCACCCTTGAATTTGTATGCACCATGGCTGGTTCCTATGGCTATGGCAAGTGAGTCAACGCCTGTACGTGATACAAATTCTTCAACTTCAGCAGGATCGGTGTAAATTGCTTCATGCTCGGCAACCTTTACATTGTCTTCCACACCTGCGAGGCGGCCAAGTTCGGCTTCTACAACTACCCCTCTCGGATGGGCATAGTCAACAACCTGTTTTGTCAGTTTGATGTTTTCCTCAAAGGGAAGATGTGATGCGTCTATCATAACCGATGTAAACCCGCCGTCTATGCAGGCTTTACAAATCTCAAAGGAATCACCATGATCAAGATGTACGGCTATCGGAAGATCTGTTTCGATAACGGCAGCTTCAATAAGCTTCATAAGGTAGGTATGTTTTGCGTATTTGCGTGCTCCTGCAGACACTTGCAGAATCAAAGGTGCATTAACCTCTTTTGCGGCTTCGGTTATGCCCTGAATAATTTCCATATTGTTTACATTGAATGCACCAATGGCATAACCGCCTTCATATGCTTTTTTGAACATTTCTTTCGTTGTAACTAACGGCAATTCCATTCACTCCTATCTATTAAAATATATAAAACTTCAGAGCCAGCGAAGTTTGTTATAAAAATATCATATTAATTTTATCAGACCGGAAAATAAAATCAAGGATAAATTTTCTGAAAAATATTATTGTTCAACCAGGGGTTTACCATTCCTGTAAACCAGTCTTATGTAATTACTGTTTCCCTTATCAATATAGAAAATACCATAACTCTTAATATCAATATGTATTCTGTCAAAAATATCGGTTTGAATAATATCAACTATCGTATCAAAATAGTCCATTGGATCATGATCAGATTTGGGTGTTATAAAAAGTGGCAGCCTTCCGTCGGTTTCGGGTTTGAGCACTGATACGCGAACACTTCCCGGTTCAAGCAAATTGTCGGTGGGATACAGCAAATCCCTTTCAAATATAGGGTTGTACATAGGCACCTCCAGTTCAGTTACCTGCCGGTATAAATATATCCCCCCAACATTCAAAGTTTACCATGAATCCAGTTCCGGGTAAAGAGTTTTGTATACAAAATATAATCTGTTTACACGAACAAGGTATTTTTCCGTTTCCTTGTACGGCAGGGATTTAATCCTGGAATCTTCCCATCCTATGTTCCCGGAATCAATCCATTTTCTTACGGTCCCCTCACCGGCATTATAAGCTGCAAGAGCCAGTTCGCTGTTACCCCCGAAGCGCTTCAGCAAATACGACAGATACCAGCAGCCAAACCTGATATTCAGTTCGGGATCTGTAAGTGATTCTGTTGTAAATTCGGATATTCCGAGTTCGGATGCTATCCATCTGCCTGTAGTTTCGGTTATCTGCATAAGTCCTATGGCACCCTTGGGTGACACTGCACTGCTTCTGAACCCGCTTTCTGCCTTAATCACTGCATAAACCATCGTTATTTTTACCTGGTGATCCCGGGCATACTTTTCAATAACATCCAAATGCGGAGTCGGAAACAAACTCCTCAAAAATCTGGGAGCCAATGAATAAATCAATATAAAAAAAAGAAGAATTATGCCTATATATGAAAGTCTTATCCTATTGCGCATTATTTTTTTTCTCATCCATCAATAAACCCCAAACTTTTTCTTCCAGTTCTCCTAAATCACCGTCATTATATATTATTTTATCTGCCAGAGATATATACTTTTCATCCGGCATTTGGGACTGAATTCTCTTTTTGGCTTCTTCCCGCGTCAGCCCGCTTCTTTTCATAACCCTTTCTGTTCTTACCGACTCTTTTGCCAGAACCACCCATACGGTATCCACAACATCCAGAAATCCATGTTCAATCGGAACAATAGCTTCAACAACGACCAGTTCCCTTCCTGATTTTCTGTATTCGTCAACAAGTCTTATTATCATATCTGCGACAATGGAGTGGGTGATTTCATTCAGGCGCTGAAGTTCTGCACCGTTTGAAAAAACTATATCAGCCAGTTTCTTTCTGTCAATCCGTTTATCCTCCCCGACTATCCCCGGACCAAAGTGTTCTATAATCTTTTCGTATGCCGGCATACCGGGTTCGGTTATCTGTTTTGCTATGTCATCGGCAAAAATCACTTCTGCCCCGTATTTTTGGAGAATACGGGCAACCGTACTTTTGCCCGAACCTATACCGCCTGTCAGTCCTATAACCAGCAACTTTTTCACCCGTTTCTTTCACCTTTATCCTCAGGAAGCTTCGTACCAGTTCCTGCCTGTTGAGATGTCAACAACAAGCGGAACACTAAGCTTAACCGCTTCTTCCATGCATTTTTTCACAAGTTCCCTGACTTTTTCAAGTTCATCCTCAAAAGTTTCAATTACCAGTTCGTCGTGGACCTGTAAAATCAGTCTGGACTTAAGTCCTGAATCCTTTAAAGCCTGGTATACCTTTACCATGGCTATTTTTATAATATCTGCGGCAGTACCCTGGATGGGTGTATTCATAGCAACTCTCTTTCCGAAAGAACGCTGGTGGAAATTTTTTGATGCCAGCTCAGGAAGATACCTTCTCCGGTGGAAAATCGTTTCCACGTATCCCATCTCCTGTCCTATGCGGACAATCTCATCCACGTAAGCCTTTACTTTCGGATACTTCTCAAAATAGCCGTCAATATACCGTTTGGCTTCTTTCCGTGTTATTCCCAAATCCCTTGCCAGGCCGTAATCACTGATACCGTATACAATACCGAAATTCACTGCCTTTGCCCTTCTGCGAAGTTCGGGCGTCACATTTTCCGGAGCTACGTCAAATACCAGCGATGCTGTGGCAGTGTGAATATCCTCGCCTTTGGCAAAGGCATTGATTAAAGCCTCATCACCGGTAATGTGGGCCAGCACTCTGAGTTCAATCTGTGAGTAGTCGGCATCAACAAAAACGGCATTTTCAGATGAAGGCACAAATGCTTTTCGGATTTCCCTTCCCATTTCGTGACGGACGGGTATATTCTGAAGGTTTGGTTCGGTACTGCTGATGCGGCCGGTGGCGGTAACCGTCTGGTTGAAACTTGAATGAATTTTCCCCGTAACAGGGTTGATAACCTTTTCAAGCCCTTCTGCATAAGTGGTATACAGTTTTGAAAGCTGGCGGTATTCAATGATGCATGGAATTATGTCATTCCTGTGGTAAAGTTCTTCAAGAACTTCCACATCGGTTGAATACCCGGTTTTAGTGCTTTTTACAACGGGAAGCTTCAGTTTTTCAAATAATATGCTGCCCAGCTGTTTTGTGGAATTTATGTTGAATTCCTCCCCTGCCAGCATATAAATCATCTTTTCAAGGGCTTTTATCCGCGACAGAAGAACTTCACCGTATTCATGGAGTTTTGCTGCATCCACTTTAAAGCCGTAATATTCCATGCTGGCAAGGACGGTTATAAGCGGAAGTTCTATGCTGTTAAACAGGTCTTCCTGCTGATTTTCCAGAAGCACTTTTTTCTGATGCTGCCAGAGATCATATATGGCTTTTACATTTTGTCCGCTGTATTCACACAGTTTGTCCGCAGGAATTTCCGAGTATTTTTTCTGCCCCTTTCCTTTTCCCAGTAATTCTTCCAGGGATGGCACTGTACGGTTCAGGTATTTCCAGGAAAGGTTTGTTATCGGATAGCCGTTTCTGAGTGAATCTATAAGGTACTCGGCGATCATTGTGTCAAAAACAAGGCCGTTTAATTCTACGCCGTGCCTGAACAGCCAGGTTATCAGTTCCTTTATATTGTGCCCTGTTTTGTGAATGTTTTTGTCTTCCCAGAATTCCCTGAGGCCGGTTGCAATAAGTTCCTCGGGCAGTTCGCCGCACGTTTCAAAATACAATACCTCGTCTCCTGTGCACAATGCAAGCCCTGAAAGATGCGAGCTGTATGAATCTTCCCTGTCTATCAGCTGAAGAACGGCAACGTTTTTCTGCTTTAGCAGATACGGAAGCCATTGTTTCAGACCTTCCGGCGCTGAGACATGGTTTATTTTAAGTTCTTTCAGCGAAGATGGCAACTCCTGCTCCTCTACCGCCAAAAGATCCATTTTTGATATGAGGCTTTCAAACTCAAGTTTCCTGAAAACATTCAGAAGCTCAATTCTGTTTACTTCTTTTCTCCTTAAATCTTCCAGATTGGCGCAGCAATCCAGTTCCCTTATTATAGTCCCGAGAGTCCGGCTCAGGAAGGCCTGCTCTTTATACTCAATCAGGGATGATCTGAGTTTCGGCTGCCTGATTTCGTCAATATGCTCATATACGCCTTCAAGGCTGCCGTAGGCTGAAATAAGGCTTAATGCGGTCTTTTCCCCAACACCCGGAACACCGGGGATGTTATCGGATGAATCTCCCATAAGCCCTTTAACATCTATCAGCTGATGGGGCAACACCCCGTATTTTTCCATAATCGCCTGTTTATCATAAACAGTTGTTTCTGTTTTTCCGGATTTTGTCGAAGGAAGGATTACTTTCACCCTGTCGCTGATTAACTGGAAAGAATCCCTGTCACCGGTTAATATTATAACTTCGAAATTTTCTTTTTCTGCCTTCAGTGAAATGCTGCCGATAATATCATCGGCTTCATAACCTTCCCGTTCGATTATCGGGATATTCATCGCCTTAAGAACTTCCTTTGCAAGGGGTACCTGCATTGCCAGTTCGTCAGGCATACCTTTTCTCTGGGCTTTATATCCGTCATAAAGATTATGCCGGAAGGTTTTTGCCCTGAGATCAAAGGCAACGGCTATATAATCGGGTTTCTTCTCTTCAATATACTTGTTTAAAATATTTACGAAAGCATAAACCGCATTTGTATACAATCCGGTAGACGTGGTTAACATTGATCGGCCTGACAGAGCATAAAAACCACGGTTAAGAATACTGTTTCCGTCAATAAGGATTATTTTCGGACTCATCTGCCCCTCCCGGAAAATACACCCAAAAACAAAAAGGTGTATACTCCATTGATTACAAACCGAACTCCTCCGGAAGGAGGAGTTTATCATAATAATACACTATTTTTACTGCAGATGAAAGGCTTAATCCAATTTTTCTTTTTCGATTATAACCTTGATATATTCGTTCCTGTCTTCTTTTTCATTTTCAGAAAGGGCAGTTTCCACCTGGATGTTTGTGAAAGCCGTTTTAATTTCTTTCAAGAAAATCTGCTGCGCCTCTGCACTGGTATAAACCAGTTTCAGTTCAACAGAATCCGTTTGCTCAATATCACTGAATGTTCTGACATAATCCCGCAGGTAATCGTTATTGTTTCCTATTTTTTTGTCTATGGCCATTATTGAATCTATCGCTTTGTCTATATCATCAACAACTATGATAATCTCGGTATCATAATCGTATTCTTCACTTTCTGTCGTTCTTTGTATATCTTCGGCAAAATGTAACTCAATTCCGGAATCATCCGGACTTTTGGCGTCTTTCTGTTTTGCAGTCTGAATTTCCGTGCGGTTGTCATCCGCTTTTTCATCTCTTTCTGCAGGCTCAGATGCTTCTTCAGCTTCCCCGGAACTGTTTATACCAGACATTATTAACATATTATCAGATTTTCGGGATGCCGAAAAATGCACTGTCGGATTTGCTCCTGCAAGCGGCGCAGCATCTGACGTAGTTTTGTTACCCAGAATAAGTTTGTTGTCAAATAAACCGAAACGCATGGCAAAACCCAGCGTTACCACAATAACAAAACCTGCCGCTATTTGCGTAAGCAGTTTTATCCTGCCTGTTTTATTCTTCCTGGCAAACACATCATTCCGTGCATCTTCCAGTCGTTCATGCAGGGAGGAAATAAAGCCTTCAGGCAATTCTTCTTCCAGTTCACCGCAAGCTGAAACAATGGTCTTCAGTATTTCGAATTCACGGGAACACGAAGCACACTTCATGAGATGCTCTTCAATTTCCTTCATTTCATGCTCGGGCAATTCCCTGTCCATGTAAGCGGATAAATTTTCAAGGCAGTATTCACACCTGTTCATGAATTTCCCCCCTTTCTGTCATATTTGACGACATAATCCTTAAAAAGTTCCGCTCTCTGTATAATTATCTTCTTTAATCCCGCTCTTGCGCGGTTAAGTCTTGATTTTATTGTTCCCTCGTTTACATTAAGCGTATTCGCAATTTCTTTATATGACATATCCATTATATCCCTGAGAATAAGCACCTGTTTGTGTTCATCCGACAATAAATCAATTGCTTCTCTTACCAGTTCTTTCAATTGTTTTTTTTCAGCCAGTTCATCGGGACCAGGGGCTTCTTCCTCAATCTGTATGCCCTGGTTATTCTCATTTGAAACAGGTCCCTGTTCCATTGAAATCACCGTGGTCTTTCTTCTTTTCCTCAAAAAATCCGTGCAGACATTTATGGTTATCCTGTAAAGCCAGGTGGAAAAACTTGAATCTCCCCTGAACTTACCAATTGATGTAAAAGCGCGCACAATAGCATCCTGGGCAAGTTCCTGAGCATCCTCCGGATTTCCTGTCATTCTTAATGCTATATTGTAAACCCTTTTCTGGTGGGACTGAATCAGTGTCTCAAAAGCCTCGATATCACCACTGACAGATAATTCTATCAGCTTTTTTTCAGTTGCGTCCAATTTTAGACCCCCTTGTATTCCGATGTCCCCATGCCCCCTGTCAATAACCGAATCTGCTGTTTTTCTCCTATGTACATAACGTTCACAAAAGGCTTGATATCATTTATGATTATTGTATAATAAAAATATTCTTATTTCCATAATAATTAAATTTTAAATGAAAAATGTGTAATAATCCTCGTTCGTTTTTCAGGCAAAGGTTTTAATAAACAACATTCAGGTTAAAATTATATGTAACCATCCCGACGGTTACATATTTAAGGAGCATGTTGATGAGAGGTTTAATTAATAAAATATTGTTTTACTCGGCTCTTTTCCTTGGAAAAATTATGATACACCTGCTGAGAATTACCGGTTACGGCGGCACAAGCCTTCCGGGCAAGCTTGCGATGGCTGTCTGTCCGGACATCCTGCGAATTCTCGCTGCAAAATACAGGATAATCATGGTTACAGGTACAAACGGAAAAACGACAACTTCCAGAATTATTGAGCAGATACTGGCCGAAAACCAGATCAAATACGTTTCAAACAAATCAGGGGCTAACCTGGTCAGCGGACTGACTACAACCCTTATTTCGGATGTGCGGTTAAATGGTTCGCCCTCATCCCCGACAGCTTTGCTGGAAGTTGACGAAGCAGCATTCAGGGCAGCTTCAAAACATGTACATCCTGCCGTGCTCGTGGTTACGAACTTCTTCAGAGACCAGCTTGACAGGTACGGTGAACTGTATCATACTGTTGAAGCAGTCAGGGACGGTATCAGGAGCAATCCTGATACAACGCTGATATTAAACGGTGACGATTCCCTGTGTGCTTCACTTGGAAGGAACGTAAAAAACCCTGTTATATATTACGGAATGGATAAACTGCCCGATAATGAAGAAGAAAACGGCAGGCATGATAACAGCGATGCCTCATACTGCCTATGGTGCAAAACCAGGTATGTGTATTTATACCATATCTACAGCCACCTTGGGTATTATAAATGTCCGGAATGCGGGTATGAACGTCCCGAACCTCTGGTGCATGTAGCCAGGATCCCCGCTATGACAAGTGAGTTTTCGACAGCAGTTATAAATACCCCTTCAGGTAGTTTCCAGGCCCATATAAATCTGCCCGGACTGTACAATATTTATAATGCCCTCGCAGCGGTTACGTTTGCAGAGGTACTTGGTTTCTCCCATGAAAAAACAATAAAAGCTCTGGCCCGTTTTGAAAGCGGTTTTGGCCGAATGGAAACAATACCGCTGGATGAGAAGAATATCCAGGTTATATTAATAAAAAATCCCACGGGTTTGAGCCAGGTTTTAAAATACCTTACAACAGTAGAAAAAAAATCGGTTATCTGTTTCATGATTAATGACAAACTTGCGGACGGAACCGATATTTCCTGGCTTTACGACGTTGATTTTGAATCACTTAAGAATATGCAGGACAGAATTTCCCGTATTTTCGTATCGGGTACCCGTGCCGAAGACATGGCGGTACGTCTGAAATATGCCGGTATTTATACAGACAGTATAACCATTGAGAAGAATAACCATATAATGCTTAATTCTGCCGTTAATCTGCTGAATGCAGGCGAAACCCTTTATATTCTTCCAACCTACACTGCATTGCTTGAAATAAGGAAACTTCTGAAAAAAAGATTTAAACTCAAAAATTTCTGGCAGTAACGAAAGAGGAAGATCTTATGTATGAGATTAATATTTGCCACTTGTATCCCGATCTGCTGAATTTATACGGTGATTACGGAAACATACAGGCGCTTGTGAGACGCCTTGAATGGCGCGGTATTAATGTTCAGGTCCACCCGGTTTCCATCGGCGATCCTTTTGTGCCCGACAGGTATGATATTGTTTTTATAGGCGGCGGCCAGGATTTTGAGCAGGATATATTGCACAAGGATCTTCTGACGCTGAAAAAAAAGCCGCTGATTGAAGCTGTGGAGAACGGTACGGTATTCCTCTGTATCTGCGGCGGATACCAGTTAATGGGCCAGTATTACAGGTTCAGCGACGGTACTGAAATAGAATGTCTCGGAGCAATGAACCACTGGACGATAGGTCATGAAAAGCGACTGACGGGGAACCTGGTATTCAGGATTGAAGGCCTGAAACAGCAGCCCGACGGTCTTGTTGTAGGGTTTGAAAACCATTCGGGAAAGACGTATCTGGGTGACGGAGTCTCACCCCTCGGGAAAGTTGTTTACGGTCATGGCAATAACGGTGAAGACGGTTACGAGGGCGCAAGATACAAAAATGTATTCTGCTCGTACAGCCACGGAAGTCTTTTGCCCAAAAACCCCGCACTTACCGATGAATTGATTACCATTGCCCTGAAGAAAAAATACCCTGACTTTGTATCGCTGCAGCCGCTTAACGACAGGATTGAAACACTGGCCAGGGAAAGCATGATAAAAAGGCTGATAAAACCATAATTATTGGCATTACTATCCGTTGATAAATCTGTCAAATCATAAAGGAGCTGTCAGAAGTTACAGCTCCTTTCGGCTTGCATTCAGAACTTAAGGTTCTTTATTCTTTCAATCGCCCTTAATGTATTTTCGCGGCTTCCGAAAGCTGTAAGCCTGAAATATCCTTCACCGCTCGGGCCGAAGCCCACACCGGGTGTTCCGACCACATGAGCGTCTTTAAGAAGTTTGTCAAAGAACTGCCATGAGTTATAACCATCCGGTGTTTTAAGCCATATATACGGAGCATTTACGCCGCCGAACACTTTAATGCCCAGGGAGGCAATTCCTTCACGAATTATCCGGGCATTTTCCATATAATATCCTATAACCTCACGGATTTGCTTCTGTCCTTCCTCGCTGTATACAGCTTCTGCACCACGCTGGATTATATACGCCACACCGTTGAATTTTGTTGTATGCCTGCGGTTCCACAATGCATTAAGTTCAACGGCTTCACCTGATCTCGTGTACCCCCTTACCTCTTTCGGAACAACAGTATATGCACATCTTGTACCTGTAAAACCGGCTGTTTTTGAAAAACTTCTGAATTCTATGGCAACTTCCTTTGCTCCTTCTACTTCATAAATGCTGTGTGGTATTTCTGGCTGGGTAATATACGCTTCGTACGCTGCATCGAAAAGAATAACCGCCCTGTTTTCCCTTGCATAATCCACCCATTTCTTCAGCTGTTCCTTTGTAAGAGTGGTTCCGGTCGGGTTATTCGGGTAACATAAATAAATCATATCGACCTTTTTTTCGGGCAATGACGGAATAAATCCGTTTTCTGCTGTACATGGCAAATACACGAGATTTGTCCATTTGCCCGTTTCACCGTCGTAATCACCCAGTCTTCCTGCCATCGCATTGCTGTCCACATAGACCGGGTAAACAGGATCGGTTACCGCAACAATATTGTCGGTTCCGAAAATTTCCTGCATGTTGGCAGTGTCACTTTTCGCGCCGTCGCTGATAAACACCTCGTCCTTCGAAAGTTCAATGCCGCGGGAATTATAGTCATGCTCGATGATTTTCTCAATAAGGAAATCATATCCCTGGTCAGGACTATATCCCCTGAAAGTTTCTGCCTTTGCCATTTCATCGGTGGCTTTGTGAATTGCCTCAATAACCGCGGGTACCAGCGGGAGCGTAACATCCCCGATACCAAGGCGTATTATATCGGCTTCAGGATTATCCTGCTTAAAGGCGTTTACTTTCCTGGCTATGTTTGCAAAAAGGTAACTTCCGGGCAGTTTCAGGTAGTTTTCATTTACATACGCCATAAATGCACTCCTCCGCGTTTAAATTCATCTATCACTGGGTTCAGTATTTTTTACCACTTAAATCAGGAATAGTAACACAAAAGCAATTATCCCGTCTTCACCTGCTATATATCGATAAATCCCGTGAAAACACAGGCTGCTGGTCCTGTTTTATAAACGTGATTATTCTCTTCGCTCCACTCAATTGTCAATTTACCGCCCAGAAGTTCGACTGTTGCCTTTCTTCCGGTAAGACCATTCAGGCAGGATGCAACAAGTACCGCGCATGCTCCTGTTCCGCAGGCCATTGTTTCACCCGCTCCCCTTTCCCATACCCGCATTTTCAGGTAATTATCATTTATAATTTCAACAAATTCGGCATTGATTCTTTTCGGAAAAAGGAGATGGTTTTCCATCTGCGGCCCGATTTTCTCCAGCGGAAAATCATTAACACCCTGAACAAAAGTAACTGCATGGGGATTTCCCATGGATACGCATGTGACACGGTATTCATCACCGTTAATCCTTACCGGTTCATTCATAAATAAATCAAGGTCACTGTCAACCGGTATATCCCGCGGTTTAAGTATCGGTTCACCCATATCCACCCTTACAAGCTCCACCCTGTTATCCTTACCGGTGAATAACTCCAGAACCTTAATTCCGGCGAGGGTTTCCACGGTTATCGTCTTTTTGCCTGTCATACCGTTATCATATACGTATTTTCCCACGCAGCGAATGGCATTACCGCACATTTCCGCCTCTGAACCGTCCGAGTTGAACATGCGCATCCTGAAATCGGCTTTTTCAGACGGAAGAATCAGAACCAGCCCGTCCGAACCGACGCCAAAGTGCCGGTCACTTATAAACCTTGCCAGTTCATGCGGGTTTTCAACCTTTTCTTCAAAGCAGTTTATATATACGTAATCATTCCCAATACCATGCATTTTTGTGAACTTCATAACAGTCTCCTGAATTAAGATTAAAAATCAGCATGATTTACCGTTCTCGGGAACGGTATAACATCGCGGATATTCTGCATTCCTGTTATATACATAAGCGCCCTTTCAAAACCAAGCCCAAAACCTGCATGCTTTGTCCCGCCGTATTTCCTGAGTTCAAGATACCACCAGTAATCTTCCATCTTTAAGCCCAGTTCCCTAATCCTTTTTTCAAGATAATCATATCTTTCCTCGCGCTGGCTTCCTCCGATTATTTCGCCCACGCCGGGTACAAGCAGATCCATTGCGGCAACGGTTTTGCCGTCATCATTCAGTCTCATGTAAAATGCCTTTATGTCCTTCGGGTAATCAGTGACGAATACAGGCTTTTTGAAATATTTTTCTGTCAGATAACGTTCATGTTCGGTCTGCAGATCGCATCCCCAGTATACGGGATACTGAAAATCCTGGTCTGCCTTTTCAAGTATTTTAATGGCCTCGGTATAGGTTACATGCTCAAAACCCGAGTCTTTAACATGGTTAAGCCTTTCAATAAGGCCGTTGTCAATAAAATTGTTGAAAAACTCCATTTCTTTCGGCGCATTTTCCATTACATAGTTAATAATATATTTCAGCATGGACTCAGCCAATTCCATGTCATCATTAAGATCGGCAAAGGCTATTTCGGGTTCCACCATCCAGAACTCTGCGGCATGTCGGGCAGTATTGCTGTTTTCAGCCCTGAAAGTGGGTCCGAACGTGTAAACCTTTGAAAATGCCATGCAGTATGTTTCAACCGAAAGCTGACCGCTTACGGTAAGATATGATGGCTTGCCGAAAAAGTCCTCTGAAAAATCTATTGCACCGTTCTTGTCTTTCGGCAGGTTATCCAGGTCAAGGGTGGTAACCCTGAACATTTCGCCGGCTCCTTCACAGTCACTGCTGGTAATAATCGGTGTATGGACATAAACAAAGCCGTTTTCCTGGAAAAACTTATGGATGGCATAAGCCAGCAGCGAACGCACCCTGAACACTGCTGAGAAAGTATTGGTCCTTGGTCTTAAGTGGGCTATAGTTCTCAAATATTCAAAGGAATGCCGTTTCTTCTGCAGCGGATATTCCGGACCGGATGCTCCTTCTATTTCAACCGAAGTTGCTTTTATTTCGAAAGGCTGCTTTGCCTGTGGCGTCTCTACCAGATTTCCCCTGACCACAAGGCTGCTTCCGACATTTAGCTTTGATATTTCAGAAAAATTCGGAAGCGTGTCGTCAAATACAATCTGCAGGTTCTGGAAGCAGGAACCGTCATTCAGCTCAATAAAACCAAAAGTCTTTGAAAGGCGTATGGTACGGACCCAGCCGCAGACAGTCTGTTCACCTTCCATGTACTGAGACGGGTTTTCATAGAGCTTTTTTATTTCAGTTCTTTCCATTGTTTCATCTCCTGTCCTCAATGCTTATATTCAACATATTATACCATTTATAAACCGATATAACATAATAATATATTTTGCGCTGTAAAAACTCAACAATTTTATTTAAGCATTGGGACTGTAATTTTCAACCTCAAAATATTCACCCTGCCAGTTTCTGAATGTCGCCCTGTCTTTTCCGAGGCATAACATGTAGTTCGGCATTATCGGCGTTTTTCCCAGGCCCTTCGGTCCGTTTATGATATATGTGGGAATTGCAAGACCCGAGGTTCTGCCGCGCAGGCTTTCCATAATTTCCAGACCTTCCTCTATTTTTACCCAAAAATGACTCGTTCCCTTAACCGTCTTGGGATGGAAAATGTAATACGGCTTTACGCGTATTGTAAGAAGTTTCTGGTTCAGTTTTCTTACAACATACTTGTCATTATTTACGCCGTTCAGCAGAACCATCTGGTTTCCGAGGGGTATACCGGCATCTGCAAGCATTTCACATGCAGTTTTCGCTTCAGGTGTTATCTCCCTCGGATGATTAAAATGGGTATTAACAAAAACGGGATGGTATTTTTTCAGTATTTCCACAAGATTTTTTGTAATTCTCTGAGGAAGAGTTACAGGCGTTCGGGAACCCAGGCGGATAATCTCAACATGGGGTATTGACCTTAGTTCCTTAAGCATCCATTCAATCAGCTCATCTGACACCAGGAAGGCATCGCCGCCGGTTATCAGAACGTCACGTATCTCCCTGTTTTCCCTTACGTATTCAATAGCTGCCTGGATCTTTGCCCTCGGAACAATCCTGTCAGTTTCGCCGATCAGCCTTCTTCTCTGGCAAAACCTGCAGAACATGCCGCAGACATTGGTTACTTTTATTATCAGACGATCCGGATACCTTCTGGTAATAATTTCATGTATGGCCGTTCCCTTTTCATCCATAGGATCCAGCTCACCAATGTCATTGAGTTCCTCTGCCGACGGAATTGCCTGCTTCTTTACAGCACAGTCAGGATTATCGGGATCTATAACCGACAAATAATACGGTGACACTGCAAAACGGTATTTTGCCGCTACTTCATTTATATAGTCGATGTCTTTTTCGGGCAGATTTATAATTTCAGAGAGGCCTTTCGATGATGTGAAGCGGTTTTTTATCTGCCAGCGGTAGTCATTATAGTCCTTTTCGGTAGCATTAAGGTATTTAAGAATTTTCTTTTTCTGATATGATATTTTTTCATAGTCTTCGATACCAGTCAGAATAGTATGCTTAATGTTTTCATAATCAGCAATTTCATTTTTCAGTTTTTCAAATCTGTCATTTGCCTTTATTAAATATTCCATCTCTCAACCTCGCTTTCGTCAGGATAAGATAAAAATTGACCTGTAACGCGCAACAAATAATAACAATGCCGGCTAATTAAAATATTGTCAGCGATTAAAGCGCAGGTAACACACTATGCCTGAAAAATAAAGAATAAAAAACATGAATAAGAAGCTGCGGCTAAACTGACTGATAAATGCTGTTAAAGAAGTTTTGCAATTTTTATGATATGATATTATAACAGAAAATACGCATCTTTTCAAATCATAAATCTTTATTCCCCGGCACCGGCGCCGTCTCTGACCAGTTGTGCCAGTATCTGCTCGTATTTTGAAGATTTTATTCCTGCATAGCTGAAAACATAAAATCCGTCCCAGAGCTCAGACAAACATGCTTTGCAGGACTTTCCCGTATTTTTGTTCTGCCTGCCGGCAGTTTCAACAAGCACAAAAGTACCCGTATCAGAAAAATGTATTTTCAGACTGTCTTTAAAACCTTCAGCAATCTGGTTCAGCAGTTTCAGTTTATCCGAGCATTTTTTCCTCAGCCTGCGAAGATGCCTTGCATACAATCCCCTAACAATATATTCGGCCAGTGCAAGCTGCTCTGCTGTGGACACCGTAGACCTGTATCCGTTGATCATATTATTGTATTTTTCGTTCAGAGAATCAGGAAGAATCATGTAACTGATACGCAGTGAAGGTACAATTACCGTTGAGAATGAGCCTATGTAAACCACACGCCTGCTGTTGTCAAGGCTGTAAAGTGACGGAACCGGCCTTCCGGACAGTCTCAGTTCGCTGTCATAATCATCTTCGAGAATATATCCGTCCGTGCTGTCAGCCCATTTAATAAGTTCTGTCCTTTTATGTACCGGCATTACCAGGCCGGTGGGATACTGATGGGACGGGCTTGTATAGCAGACTGCGGCATTCGAATCAACAAGGGATTTTATATTTATACCGTTCCTGTCAAGATTAATCGGATGCAGTTTATATCCCCTTTTCAGAAACACGGGTCTTACATCGACAAAACCCGGTTCTTCAAAAGCAACTTCAGGTCTTACGGCACCTGCGGCAATATCACAGAAAATATGCAGAAGAGTCTGCACTCCTGAACCTATAACTATCTGATCAGGACTGCAGACAATCCCTCTTGCCCTGTACGTATAATCCGCCAGTGCTTTTCTCAGTTCAGGTTCTCCCCTGGGATCACCTTCAGTCAGAAGTCTTGTGCTGTAATCCCTGATTATACCGTTGTAAATTTTTCTCCACTCGCCGAAATTAAATATTTCGGTGTCAAGATAATCATCACTTATCCGGATTTTATCATTTTTCATCTCTTTCTTTGCCGGTAAACCTGCAACATTTATGAACAAAGGATCGAGTATTGATGCATAGTAACCTTTCTGTGGAATGCTGTAAATGTATCCTTCCACCATTAACTGATTATATGCGTTTTCAACCGTTGTTGAACTCAGGTCCAGTTCTTTTGACACCTGCCGTATTGAAGGCAGTTTATATCCCGGTTTTATAACGCCCTTTTCTATTTCTCTTCGGATGCAGTAATACAGCTTTACGTATTTGGGCATATTTTCACTTTGGTATTCATACCACGCCGATTCAAAAATCATAAACTGTCCCCTTTAATTTTTGAAAAACTGTCACTTTTATAGTGGTCAGTTATATGTTATATTGTATCATAATTAATATCCGGCTTTGAAGCAATATACTGCGAAAACATGGTTATAGAAGACAACGGTACAGGAGTGATATAAATGGAAAAAAACAAAAATCATCTCAGAAAAATTATCCTAACAGGCTTAATGACTGCCCTTGTTTTCCTGTCAACCAGTATAATAAAAATACCCTCTGTTAACGGATATATCCATCTCGGCGATGGCTTTATATTTATTTCAACTCTTATCTTAGGCCCATTTTACGGGGCATTCGCGTCAGGTGTCGGGTCAATGATGGCAGATATTCTTTCCCCGTATGCCCAGTGGGCAATACCTACCCTGGTAATTAAGTCATCAATGGCATTAGTCATGGGACTGGTTATAAGACGCGGAAAAAAAACTGATGTTTTGGTTTCATCGGCAACAACCGTTTCTGTATGGGTAGTTTTCTTTATAGTTATTAAAAAAGCGCTGGCAAAGGCTTTAATCCATTCGGTTGACTCTTTGGCCTCTGCGCTCGAAGATACTCCTGAAAATGTTGTCGTTGCCGCTTCGGGCATTCAGAGGAATCTGACCGTTGCAATCGCTACCGTAATTCTTATAATGGCTGCAATTGTGCTGCATACGACAGCAAAACATAACATCAGGGGTGCAGGTATAAGTGTAACTGTCGGTATGCTGAGCTCAGGAGCGGTAATGGTGATAGGTTATTATATTGCAGATTATCTTCTTTACGGCAACCCGATATCACCTGTTTTCAGCGTACCAATGAATCTGATTCAGCTGTTAATCGGAATAGTAATAACAACTGCAATTGCTCCTGCGCTGCTGAAAGCGAAGGCACTATATTTCGGTGAAAATGACCCGGCCTGACTTTTTTACATTATGCCGACAATCAGCGGCGCAGTAATAACCGACAGTATCGTTGACAGCATCACTGCTTTTGATGCAAACACCGCATCCTTGTCGAACAAATCGGCAAATATTGTCGTGGTTGCAGCCACGGGCATTGCAAGCGCCGTAACAACAACAGACCTTATTATTCCGGGAACCCCAATCAAATACAGAATTCCGTATGCAATAAGGGGCATTAGTATCAGTCGTACTGCAGCAACATAATATACCTTTATATCATTCACCAGATCCTTTATTTTCGCGGTACTGATAAGAGCACCGATAATGAGCATAGACAGCGGCATGGTCATGTCGCCGATATAGCCTACCGCGCTCTTTATAGCCTTAGGTACCGGAATCCGGAATACAAAAACAATAATCCCGACGTAAACAGCAATTACCGCAGGATTAAGAAGCGCTTTTTTCAGCAGCTTCCCTATTCCGCCGCCTTCCCTGACATCACCGTACATGGCATACCCGAATGTCCAGACAAAAATGTTGAATGCCACAATATTGAACGAGCCCAGAAAAACCCCGTCCTGCCCGTAAAGTGCCTTCATCATGGGAAGTCCTATGAAAGCCACATTGGAAAAAACTGCCGAAAAACGCATTATGGGTTTTACATTTTTATCGAAACCTTTAAACAGCAGGCTCGACAGAAAAATGCTTACAAAATAAAACCCTGTCGCAATTAGCAATACCAACAAGCCATTTTTCAGTTTTTCAGCAGAATATTCAAAGAAAAACGATCCGAGAACAAGCATCGGATTGGTTACATATAACAAAAGCTCAGAAAATTTTTTTGAAGCACCGTCTGCTATGATTCCTGCCTTTCCTGCAATAACACCGACAATCATGATGATAAGCAGAATCAATACCTGGCCAAGTACAATTTCGAAATTCATTTTGCCCCCCTGTTGCTGACAGCAAATTTCTTATTATTGTAACACAGTTATGCATTTTATAAAACAGCCTGCATTCAAACCAATACTTGGGTTTTCATGCAAAAGTATTGTGCAGCGCCGAAATAAAGGTAATATACTCATACAAATTATTATATGCCGGTATTTAACAAATGCGGCCGATGCACATTATTGTATCATTCTATGCCCGTTACTTCGTAACCTGCATTATCTACAGCATCTTTTATAAGTTTTTCATCAATATCATGGTCAAGGTCTATTTCAGCATATTTTCCCTCAAGGCTTACCCGTGCATCCTTCACCCCGTCAATCTGAATCAATGCTTCCCGTACATGCTTTACGCAGTGATTACAGGACATCCCTTCAATATACACCTTTTTTGTCATATCATTCATTCCTCCTTAACAATACCTGATTTATATAAATTACCCTGTTTCGGTGTTTTGTATCACCAACATTAAAAAATCGTATCACATTTAAAAGCCGGCAGCGTTTTTTGACTGCCGGCCCCCGTAATTATCTTTTCAGTTGTTTATTCACTGCAGTCGGTCAGCCTGATATTTTCGCAGTTCTCTATCGTGAATGCCTTCCCTTCGTGATTTGTTATTTTAACATTACTGAAAACAGCATCCTTAACGTTATTCAGGTAAATGCCACGTTTCTTCATGGGTTCAAGATCATCCATCATGGCAGGCACGTCGGGTTTGGCATCATCGGCCATGTGAACATAAACATTGTGAAAACTGACATCCTCAATTGGCATTTCGGGCAGGCCATAGAAGAAACCTGCACAGGCTCCTGCTTCACGGGCTGTTACATTGCTCAGATGTATTCTTCTGAAAGCAGGGGTTCCCTCATTGACAGGATGCGGTTTTTTGTCCCGGACAATATCATCCTTGCCGCCTTTTCCGCAGAAATAATACAAGTTCATAACCAGCGGGCACATTACCTTCTTCATGACGATATTGTCCACGCGAATATCTTCCACAACACCGCCACGTCCGCGCCTGCTTTTAATGCGGATTCCCCTGTCTGTTCCTTCGAAAACACAGTTCGAAATGGTAATATTCCTTACGCTTCCGCTCATCTCGCTGCCGATAACCACCCCGCCGTGACCGTCCAGCATTGTGCAGTTTGTTATTGTGATATTTTCACACGGAATTCTGTATTTACTGTATTCCACACCCGATTTAATTGCAACACAGTCATCACCGACACTTATATAGCAGTTTGAAATACGGACGTTTCTGCACGAATCAGGATTTATACCGTCGGTATTCGGCGAATCGGCAGGGTTTTTGATTGTGACCCCGTCAATTACCACGTTGTTGCAACTTACCGGGTTTATTGTCCATGCCGGTGAATTTGTAATTTTTATGCCTTTTATAAGCACTCTTTCGCTGTTCTGGAAGCATATAAACCTGGGTCTGGGATACTTAAGCTTTTTCTCCCTGTGAAGCTTCCACCAGGGTTCTCCCTGCCCGTCCAGCGTTCCATACCCGGTTATCGATACATTTTCCACGTTATCGCCGTAAATAAGCGGTGAATAAACCTCAGCCTCTTCCCCCTCCCAGCGTGAATAGACGATGGGATAATCCTCCGGGTTCTGACTGAACATCAGAACGGCACCTGCATCGATATGAAGGTTAATATTGCTTGACAGATGAATTGCACCGGTTAAAAATCTGCCCGCAGGCACATATACAGTGCCTCCGCCGGCTTCTTCACATTTTCTGACTGCGGCTTTAAAAGCATCGGTACATAGGGTTTTTCCGTCAGGAACCGCACCAAAATCGGTAATGTTGAAAATTGTCGTGTAACTCATTGATTTCACTCCCACACAAGTTTATTTTTCCATTTCAGAACAGGCCAGTATAAAGGCGCCTATCCCCTTAAAGTCATTGGTGACTCTTGGTTCACTAATATAATACTCGTAGGAACCGTCACGATAAGGATTGTTACCAAGGCCGGCAACCTGGCAGGTATCGGTCAGGTCCAGCAGCCCGTCACTGTTTTCCTTTACAAATCGACGGATGATTCCTTCATAACCCTTTTCGCAGTATTTTGAATACTCTTCACCAAGTATGCCAAGACGAATTCCTTTTGCGATTGCGTATACAAACATACATGAGCAGGACGATTCAAGATAGTTTCCTTCCTTTCCGCCCATGTCAAGAACCTGCCACCACAGTCCTGTTTCTTCGTCCTGTACTTTTACAATCGCATCTATTGTATTTTTGAAAATCTCACAAATTCTTGCACGTTTTTCATGATTTTCAGGGAAGTTATCCAGGACATCTACTATCGCCATCGTGTACCAGCCGAGCGCTCTGCCCCAGAAATGCGGCGAACACCCTGTCTTGTCATCGGCCCACTTCATTCCCCTTGACTCATCGTAACCGTGGTATAACAGCCCGGTTTTCGGATCTAATGCTTTTTCATACATCAGAATTATCTGGTGCGCCACATCATCAAATGCATCCGGTTCATGGAACAATTTTGCATATTCACAGTAGAACGGAGATCCCATGTAAATTCCGTCAAGCCACATCTGGTAGGGATATATGAATTTATGCCAGAAACCGCCCTCTTTTGTGCGCGGATGGCGTCTCAGCTGTTCGCGGATTAGGCTTGCTGCCAGCATGTATTTCTTTTGTTTCGTATTTCTGTACAGCATAAGGATTGCCCTGCCGTTTTTCACATGGTCTATGTTGTATTCATGGGGCTGATAGTGGCCGATATATCCGCTGGAATCCACGTAAATATCCATATTGTCCTTGATGTATCTAAAATATTTGTCATCACCGGTTTTCTGCCAAATCCTTTCCATACCCTCGAATACAACCCCGTAATCATATGACCACCTGACAGGAAGCAAAGGGTTTCTTTTAATAACCGAATCGCACATTCTGACTCCGTAATTATTTTCATATTTTTTCATAATCTCACCTCTGTCATTATTATTTCATTTTATCAGTTGTCCTTATTTTATTTTGGAAACAGTAACACTGTCGAAATCCGCAAAACCCGCGCTGTCAGCATACGGGTTCATTGCAAAAATACCAAGTCTGGCACCCACCCATCGTCCGGGAGTTGCCTTAAATTCATCACCTATCTTTGCAAAATTCTCACCGTCAAAGCTGTAACTGAAAGAACAAACTGCCTCCTTTCTTACATCAACCCGGAATATGACCTTACCTGTTTCAGCGGTATGTGACGCAACAACCTTTTCAGTATATCCGTCATCAGACGGAGAACCGTACGTACATACAATTCTGTTTCCTTCTTCGCTCCTTTCAATAGCCAGATACATGTACTCATCCCCGAGTATTACAAGCCCGGCCCGGTCGCCTGTTTTCTCCGGTGAGAATTCCAGTTCTGCAGAAGCAGTGAATTCCGGAGCCTGAAACAGCTGGGTCAGTATATTCGGGGCATAGTATAACATCCCGGTTTCATTTGAATTATTCAGTGTATAAAGGCGCAGATACCCCTGCCTTTCACGTAACGAATACCATTTTTCCCTGGGATTGGCATTCCACTGCCACTGGAGCCCAAGAACGTTATTGTCAAAATCATCGGATGTTTCAGGGACCTGAACGGGGAACACCGCTCCCACATCGGGTTTTTTATATACATTCACAGGTTCACCTGTACCGGAATTGTCGTTATCCTTTCCAATAACAGGCCAGTCATCCACCCATACCATCGGCTGCAGGTGGACTATCCTTCCATAGGCTTCCCTGTCCTGGAAATGTATGAACCAGTGTTCACCTGTCTGAGTATCAACCCATCCTCCCTGGTGAGGACCGTTAATGTCAGTCTTTCCCTGATGCATTACTATCCTGTCTTCGTACGGACCATATATGTTTTTTGAACGCAAAACGGTCTGCCATCCGGTTTTTACTCCTCCTGCAGGAGCAAAGATATAGTAATACCCGTTTCTCTTGTACATTTTGGGCCCTTCAATGGTCGGATGCTTCACGCTGCCGTCAAAAATATGCACTCCTTCATCCAGAAGGCAGGTACCGTCAGGTTTCATTCTTGACAGATGCAAAATGCTCTTGAAGCCAATCCTGCTCTTCGCGAAAGCGCTTACAAGATATGCATTACCATCGTCATCCCAGAAAGGACACGGATCGATCCAGCCTTTTGTCTTTTTAACATGAGTCAGAGGTTCCCAGCCTTTATGCGGATCGGTTGTTACGGACATGAAAATCCCTTCATCAGGGGTTGCAAAAAACACCCAGAATTTGCCGTCATGAAAACGAATACTTGGGGCCCATACTCCTTTTCCATATTCGGGTCTGTCGTAATCGGGAAAAGGAAGTTTATCTACAACATAGCTGATAACCTTCCAGTTTACCAGATCCTTTGAATAAAGAACCGGCAAACCCGGCATGTAATTAAAGCTTGAAGCCACCATGTAATAATCGTTGCAGACTCTTATTACATCGGGATCAGAATAATCGGAAAACAAAATGGGGTTTTTGTAGCAGCCGTTCTGCAGATCGGCCTGCCAGACATTATCTGAAATATCATTCCCCATTAAAATTCCCTCCCTAATTATGTTTGTATTTAATCCAGCAGATGCTCAATATAGTGCCTGCTGTATTCCATATACTCGGGTCTTACATCCTCCACAATGATATCAATACCGGGTTTTCGCTCCCTGATATGTTTAAAAAGGAACTGAAAATCCAGCATTCCCTTTCCCACGGGAACTGTCTTTTTGACATTGCTTTCGATTATAAGATCCTTGGCGTGTATAACAAGAATTCTGTCACCGAACAGTTCAAAAGCTTCACTTATCATTTCATGCTGCCTGTCTATATTATCTGCATCCAATAAATTGACCGGATCAAAAAGAACCTGCAGATTACTGGAATTAACTTCATCCAAAACTCTTTTCATTAACTGCGGAGTTGATACGGTATGGGTTGTAACACCTTCTATGCAAACAATAACACCGAATTTTTCCGCTTCACGGACCAGTTCTGCGACACTTTCAACAATCATTTCAAAAGCTTTCGGCGAACCGTTTTCCGGTGTATATGACCAGTCGGCGTTCAGTGAGCCGGTTTCTGTTGCAACAATGCTGCATCCGAAATCACGTGCAAAACGTATATGCTCCTTGAACCTCTCAAGCTGCTCTCTTCTTGTTTTCTCATCCGGATGTACCGGGTTGATATAACAGCCGAGAACTGAAATAAAAATATTTTCCTTATGGAATGCTTCTCTTATTTCCCTGGCCATACCGGGATTTAATTTACCTGTGGAAAAATCGTAATCGGTAATTGCTTTCTGTAATGCGAGATGAACACAGTTAAATCCTCTTTTTGCCGTTTCTTTTGCAAGTTCCCTTACCGGCATTTTGCCTACATCATGAGCACGAATGCCTATCATTTTTGCCACCGCCTGTCTGTGCAGAAATATTAAAAATACTCCATAATATATTCATATCATAATAAATTATATAAATCAATCGGTTAAAACACTGATGGTGAGAACTCAACATCGCCCTGCAGCAGGAATATGGCATTTATCAATGATTTTTACGGAAAAAGAACAACAAATTGAAATACCGATAAAAATCAATATTTTGCGAAACTGATTAAAAACCGTTATATCAGGTTATACTTTCATATAAGGCATTCCGACGGAATGATTCAGATTCCCGTTTTGAAAACAGTTTATGTTTCTCTTTTCAATGTAAGCAGTATATCTGTTATTTACAAAACACAAAGGAGGTTTCCGGATGGATTATATCAGTATGGATGTGCAGTTAAGGGATACTGTAGGAAACGGAAGCGTGAACAGGTTGAGAAACAATGGATACATCCCGGGAATTGTATACGGAAAAGACATGGAACCTACCCCAATACAGATTAAGAACTCGGTATTATATCATACCCTTAAGAATTACGGGCAAAACACAGTATACAATATAACGCTTAACAATCAGAGCATTCCCACTGTCATACAGGATATTCAGCTTGATCCTCTGAAAAGGGAATATCTCCACGTGGATTTGCACCGTGTTTCGCTGGATGAGGAACGGGAAGCAGAAGTTCCGATAAGGGTCACAGGGAAGTCCATGGTTGAACGTTCCGGAGCAGTACTCAGCCATCAGCTCGATCATATAACGGTGAAAGGATTGCCGCAGGATATCCCCGAATATATCCAGGTCAATGTTTCCGACATGAAACCCGGAGAATGCTTAAAAGTAAGTGACCTTATAGTACCTGATAATCTTACGGTACTTAACAGTCCCAACGAAGTGATATTATCGCTGACAGTACCAAAATCCATCACTGAAGACCTGAACTTGACGGATGACACTCCAGCAGATGCCGTTCCCATAATAGGAAATGACGAAAGGGAAACCAATGCCACGTAAAACAAAGGAGGCTGTTTTTCAGCCTCCTTTGTTTTATCTCAATTTCACTATATTCTGCTGCATTCTTCGGGATAATTTTCGCGGGAATGATAATGAGTATGCAACAATTTGTGAGCCTTGTGGCTTCCGGGTTTTTCAAGGTACTCTTCATACATCTTCAGTACCCTTGGATTCTTATGGGATTTACGTATTACCATCGCTTCATCTTCACTGTAAATTGCCTTTGCTCTCTCTGTCCGGACATCTATTACGTTTCTGACGCTTGCAGGCTGAATGGGCTGGCCTCCTCCGTTTACACATCCGCCCGGGCAAGCCATTATTTCAATAAAGTGATACTGCACTTCTCCGCTGCGAACCTGTTCCAGGAGCTTTCTCGCATTGCCAAGGCCATGGGCAACGGCTGCACGCAATACTGCACCATCGGGCAGTTTAACCTCTGTAACCTTGATGCCGTCAACACCGCGAACTTCATTGTATTCAATATTGACATTATCCTTGTTTGTAAGAATGTCTACAACGGTTCTCAGTGCTGCTTCCATAACACCGCCGGTAGCTCCGAATATAACACCGGCCCCTGATGCTTCGCCCATAGGATCGTCAAAATTCTCATCGGGAAGACTTACAAAATCTATTCCTGCTTCCTTAATCATGCGGGCAAGTTCGCGGGTTGTGATCGAAACGTCCACATCAGGATATCCGGTTGATGAAAGCTCTGGACGCTGGACTTCAAACTTCTTGGCAGTACACGGCATTACAGAAACTACGAATATCTTTGAAGGATCAATGCCCATTTTCTCGGCATAATATGATTTCAGTATTGCTCCGAACATATTCTGCGGGGATTTGCATGATGAAAGATTATCCAGCAAATCAGGATAATTATGCTCGCAGAATTTAACCCATCCGGGGCTGCAGGAGGTTATCAGCGGAAGTTTCCCGCCGTTCCTTATTCTTTCAATAAGTTCGGTGCCTTCTTCCAGTATGGTCAAATCTGCTGCCGTATCTGTATCAAATACCTTGTCGAAGCCAAGTCTTTTCAGTGCGGCAACCATTTTGCCGGTACAGCGCGTTCCAATGGGCAGACCGAATTCCTCACCTATTGCCACGCGTACAGCAGGCGCTGTCTGAACAACTACATGAAGCTCAGGATTTGCCAGCGCATCCCATACCTTTTCAATGCTGCTTTTTTCACGAAGAGCCCCGACAGGACATACATTGATACACTGTCCGCAGTTTACACAGGGTGTGTCCTTAAGTGCCATATCGAACGGAGAGGAAATAACCGTCTTAAATCCTCTCTCCGCAGCTTCTATGGCAGCAACAGTCTGAACATTCTTACATACGCTTACACATCTGCGGCACAGTATGCACTTGTTCGGATCCCTTACTATTGACGGTGACAAATCGTCTACAGGCAGATGCTCATTTTCACCTTCAAACCTGATTTCACCCACGTTCAGTTCTTTTGCAAGCCTCTGCAGTTCGCAGTTTTCGCTGCGTACACAGGTTAGGCATGTTCTCTCATGGTTCGAAAGAATCAGTTCCAGTGTAACCCTTCTGGCTTCCCTTACCTTGGGTGAATTTGTGATAACCTTCAGGCCCTCGGAAACAGGATAAACACATGCTGCCTGAAGGCTTCTTGCTCCTACGTCAACAACGCACATGCGGCATGCGCCTATTTCATTAATGTCCTTCAAGTAACAGAGAGTGGGAATCTTTATTCCAGCCAGTCTCGCAGCTTCAAGGACGGTAGAACCCGCAGGTGCCTTAACTTCTATTCCGTCTATAGTCAATGTTACCATTTCACTCATTACCCTCGCTCCTTTCCATTAAGCCATTTTGCTTATTGCGCCAAACTTACATGTTTCCATACATACGCCGCACTTGATACATTTTTCGGAATCAATGCGGTAAGGTTTCTTAACCTCTCCGGATATAGCATTGACGGGACATTTTCTGGCGCACAGGCTGCAGCCCTTGCACTTTTCTTCATCGATTACATATCTCAACAAAGCTTTGCATACTCCGGCCGGACATTTCTTTTCATAAATATGTGCTTCGTATTCGTCGCGGAAATATCTGAGCGTGCTCAGAATCGGGTTCGGAGCAGTCTGACCGAGACCGCAGAGTGCAGCCGCCTTAATGTTTTCGGCAAGCAGTTCAAGTTTTTCTATATCCCCGGGCTGTCCCTGTCCCTTGGTTATTCTGTCAAGTATTTCGTACATTCTCTTCGTTCCTATTCGGCACGGCGAACATTTTCCGCAGGACTCGTCCACGGTAAATTCAAGAAAGAATTTTGCGATGTCCACCATACATGTGTCTTCATCCATAACGATAAATCCGCCCGAACCCATCATTGAGCCGAGTTCAATCAGATTATCGTAATCAATGGGAGTGTCTATGAGGCTTGCAGGTATGCATCCTCCTGAAGGACCTCCGGTCTGAACTGCCTTAAACTTCTTGCCGTTGGGTATTCCTCCGCCGATGTCGTAAATCATTGTGCGAATGGTTGTTCCCATGGGTATTTCAACCAGTCCGGTATTGTTTATCTTTCCGCCCACGGCAAATACCTTTGTTCCCTTGCTCTTTTCGGTTCCTATGCTTGCAAACCATTCGGGTCCTTTAAGGAATATTACCGGAATATTGGCGTAGGTTTCAACGTTGTTCAATATTGTGGGCTTCTGCCATAGTCCCTTGTTTGCAGGGAACGGAGGACGAGGTCTTGGTTCTCCGCGCTTTCCTTCGATTGAAGTCATTAATGCAGTTTCCTCACCGCATACAAAAGCACCTGCACCAAGACGGAGATCTATATCGAAAGAGAAATCGGTTCCGAAAATATTCTTGCCGAGCAATCCATATTCCCTTGCCTGATCAATGGCAATCCTCAGACGTTTTACTGCTATCGGGTATTCTGCGCGGACATAGATATATCCCTGATTTGCGCCGATTGCATACCCTGCAATTGCCATAGCTTCAAGTACTGAGTGAGGATCGCCCTCAAGTATGCTTCTGTCCATAAATGCACCTGGGTCGCCCTCGTCGGCGTTACAGCATACATATTTCTGGTCACCCTTGGCTTTTGCCGCAAACTCCCACTTCAGTCCTGTCGGGAATCCGGCGCCGCCCCTTCCGCGCAATCCCGATTTCTTTACGGTTTCGATAACCTGTTCGGGTGTCATTTCGGTAAGTACCTTACCCAGTGCGCGATAACCGTCTCTTGCAATGTATTCTTCTATGTTTTCCGGGTTAATTACACCGCAGTTTCTTAATGCTACACGTACCTGGTGCTTGAAGAAACCAACATCTTCAAGGGCCTTGGATACGTCTTCGGCGTCCTTGTCTCCCAGCAGCAGCCTTTTTACAATTCTTCCCTTTATAAGATGTTCTTCAACAATTTCCTTCACATCGTCCAGCGTAACCCTTGAATAGGTTGCACCTTCAGGATAAACAACCAAAATAGGTCCTTTTTCGCACAAACCGAAACATCCGGTGTGAATAACCTTGACCTCATTTTCTATTTTGTTTTCACGAAGCAGCTTATTCATTAAATCTATAATTTCCATGCTTTTGGATGATGTACATCCGGTACCGCCACAAACCAGCACGTGTGACCAGTATATCATTTTTGACCCTCCAATCTGATATTGCATTTAACACCGCCGGCAGCCTATTCGGCCTCACCTATCGTGTATTCCTTTACAGGATGACCGTTAATCAGGTGTTCCACCACAATCCTTCTTGCTTTTTCAGGATCCAGCTTCACATAGGTCGTTTTCTTTCCGTCCGGGGTTATTACCTCTGCTATGGGTTCAAGCCGGCAGGCGCCTATACATCCTGTCATTGTCACATTAACATTCTGTACGTTTCTCTTGTTAAGTTCTTCCACAAAAGCATTCATAACAGGCCTTGCTCCTGCAGCTATGCCACATGTTGCCATGCCTACAACAACTCTTATCTTACCTGTATTGTCACGAAGGCTCATTTCCTTCAATGCTTTTTCCCTTATGGCTTCAAGTTCAGCCAGAGATTTCATTCAGAACACCTCCAAAAACCACTTTCATTCCATCTCGAATATTTTCAGCAATCCATTCAATAACTTCAAAACTGTCTATAGGAACACCATTCAGATATTTTTTTATTTCTTCCGTTTTCAGTTTAAAGGAAGACTTTTCACTCTGAAAGGTTATTTCAAAATTTATATCCGGGTTTGCCATTATAAGTGTCTTCAATGTTTCATCCACATTTCCGATGGGAATCCTGTCAATGCTGTCAATTACAAATCTTGCTTCAGTAGTTGTACCTTCCCCTTTTTGCGATTTTATTTCAAAACTTCCTCCGGTAATTTCCGCTGAAAGTTTCAACAGCGGAATTCCCATCCCAACTTCCCTTGTCGTCCTTGTTGTAGTGAACGGATCCGTTACCGTTTTCAACAGTTCCTCATCCATTCCCCTACCGTTGTCCGTCAACCTGAATATAAGGAAACCGTCTCTGCAATCAAATGAAATCTGTATCAGGGTTGCGCCCGCTGAAACTGAATTCTGGGCTATATCCATCAAATGCAGAGAAATGTCCTTCATCCCATATCACGATACTTCTGAATAATCTTTGGAACATCATCAGGCACAAGCCTTCCGTAAACTTCACCGTTAATCATCAAAACAGGTGCCAGACCGCATGCTCCTATACAACGGCATGACTGAAGCGAAAACAGACCGTCTTCGGTAACTCCGTCGCCTTTAAGCCCCAGTTCCTGTTTAAACCTTTCATAAATCAGTCCTGCACCTTTTACATAGCAGGCTGTGCCAAGGCATAACTGGATCTGATATTTTCCTTTCGGATAAAGCGAAAACTGACTGTAAAAAGTAACTACGCCGTAAACTTCTGAAAGAGGTACTCCCAGACCATCTGCTATGGCCTTCTGTACATGCAGAGGCAGATACCCGTATATTTCCTGGGCCTCATGCAGAACCGGAATCAGAGCACCTTTCACGTTCTTATATTTTTCTATTACCTTTTCAAGTTCCTGCGCTTTCGGGTCAGCCACGCAGGTATTCGAGCATTTGCAGCTCATAGTATAACCCCCAGTCTGACAAAAATTTGTTAATGTTTGTTATAATATTATTCTAGTTTGTTACAATATTAACAATACACTTTGTTAATAGTATAACAAATATTGAACCATAAATCAACTGAAATTATAAATTTTTTTGAACCTGTAAACCCTTGATTTAAAATAATTTGGGGAAAATTCATCAATATGTTTTTCAGTATTTTGTATACAAAAATCAAATGGAGGTTTCATTTCTCAGTGATATATCTAATAAATTTTTAAAGATATATAATAACATGAAATGCAGGTTATTGAAAAAATACTGTTATACTAATCCGGAAAAGTAAAACTATAAGATTTTATCAAATCAAAAAGTCACCTGCCGGCGTTTACATTTTGTCACCGGATTTGGCACAAAATCTTTATGCTTTGTATCCATATTCCGATTGCATCAACAAATACAGTACGGCTTGTTTACACCATGGAAACTAAACAATAAAAAAGAGCCATGTTTTCAGAAATACAGCATTATGAAAACATGGCTCTTTTCAAAATCATATAACCGAAAACATTAATTCACTGGGATGATTCCTCGGCTTTTAAAGCTTCTTCTCTTTCCTTTAAAGCTTCAACCAGGTTCGGGTATGACACCCTGAGTCCGTTTTTGCCTTCATCGTTAAGTTGTCTCTGACGAACCATCATACCGGTATACTGCCCGTTCTTAAATGCATAGAAGTATACTCCCTCCGGATCGGGTACCAAATCAACCCTTATTTTTTCTCCCGATTTCAGGGTATACTCTATGGTTACTTCCGGATTTTCAAGCACGGGCTTTGCATCAAGATTCAGTTTGTCCATTGTAATTCCTATTGCACCCTGGTAATACTTTTTGAATGTCCTAATATACTCTTCATCCTTTTCGCCCGTAAGAAGTACTCCGTTGAACTCGTAAGTGCTCTTTTCATCGTCTTCGGTGTCAACATTAATCTTTGAAATGTCAACCCTTCCGTCCATGGTTATCTTCATTTCGCTTACATCATTGATATTCTGAAGGTGCACAAAGGAACTTATAAGCTCTTCTATAGGCTTGTCAAGGAAATTAAACATGCTTGCCGAAACGGTAAAAACAAGATTTTCATCATTCAGAAGCGCATAATAGTTTCTGCCGTCCGGATCCGGTTTTCCGAGGGATAGCCTGAAGTCCCTGCCGTCAACGGTATATTCAAAAACATATGGCGGAGATGCAAGTCCGTATTTATTCAAATCTTCAGCATCTTCCTCGATGTATTTGACAACAGATATCCCCGCCAGCGCTTCAGCGATGGTATATACATTTTCATAGCGTGCTTCGGCTTCTATCGGGTGAGAAAGAAGCCACTTGGTTTTTGATTCATCGAGGGTTGCGTCAAACAGCAGGCTTCCGTTTCTTGTAAATCTTAAAGCAGTAAAATCCTGTGATGTATAAGCCTTTCCGTAGATATCCGTTTCCATCAGATCAAACTTGGTCTGAATAAATTTCTCGGCTTCATAATCACCTATGGTGTAAACCGTGGATTCACCGCCCTTTTGGGCATAATATGCACCGCCTGTAGGAGTTTCATTCCCTACAAGCAGGACATACCTGGTACCATCGTTCATAATAAAGGTCAGTTTTACCGGGTTATCCAGGCCGTACGGCGACAAATCGGAAGGATTCTCCTCAATAACCTTATAAGCCTTTAACGTATTTGCATTCCAAGCAATACTGTCCACGGCACTGGAACGTACATTCATTCCTTCCGGCTGAACCGGTACCCAGACATTCCTGTCCACTGTTTTTTTCTCCACGGTTCCGTCTGCATTGGTGGTTTCCTCTTCCACCTGTATGGTGGTATACCTGAAATGCAGAACTTCACCCTTGTTTTCCATAATTATCTCAGTCAGATTGTTTTTATCAAAATTAAATATCTCAACTCTTTCTTCAGTGCTGCCGGTATTGTTTTCATCTTCCTTTTCAGGCAGATTGGTAACAATCAGATAAAAACCCACAAGCAATACCAACACAACTGCAGGTATAATAAGTTTTCTGAAATTGCTCATAGATGTCTCCTCCTTAACCAGACAAATACACCTACTCCCATGATAATCAGCGGAACTACAATAATCAGTCCGATAAACAGTAACGTCAGGGTCTGCTGGGTTACATTCTGAATCCTCGGTGTCGAGTACTGCTTAACAGGGATATAAATATCTGCTTCGGTTTCGTTCATCCAGTTAATGGCGTTTACAAGGAATTTCTTGCCTGTATCCGTTATATTCATTCCATCATCTGTAACAAAGTAAGCATTTCCTACAACAACCGTCTTGCTTTCTTTTGTATATCCTTTATTTTCACCGGCAACTGCAACATTGAAAGGCCCGTTTTTGTCTTCCTCACCCTCGAACAGGGGTTTTCCTATGGCCTCGGAAGAAGTCGTCAGGAGCGGTGTTACGGTAATCCATTCCTTTTCATTTTTTAATACTTCAATGCTCTGGGCATAAATCAGCGACATATTGAATTTGTCCGGCTCGAGAACCGAATTTATGGAATTGTTTACAACCGTCGGCATGAAATAGAACGGCTGTCCGTAAGCAGCCCTGTTGGCCGCCATTTCAAAGATTACGTTATATCCCAGAGCAAGATTGTATCTTGACAGGAATTCCTCAAAATTGGAAAGCCTGACGTTTGACTGTATGGGATCAAAAAGGAATACTGTGTTACCGCCGTTTTCCATATAATAATACAATTTGTCCAATTCGGCAGAAGTAAGATCCCGCTGAGGGTTCGCAAAAAGAATAACAGAAGCATCATCAGGTATTTTTTCAACAGAAGCAAGATTGATCTTCTCAACCTTGTACCCGTTCAGTTCCAGGTTTGATACCAGTTCGGAGTAATCCCCGGCAACATCGTCCTCGCCATGACCCTCGGTGTAATAAATGACAGGAATATCATCCGAAGTTACGTATCTTATAGCGCCTGTAAACGCATATTCAGCATTAAGCCCTGTAACCTGAGGCATATATGTCGTTGAACTGTAGGTAATGTCAAAAATATCATAAGTGGACAAAACCTTTGAACGTTTTGAACTTCTTACAACAAAGTCATATTTCTTCACACCCAGCAATCCGTCGGGATCGAGCTCATTCTGAATATAACCCGGGTTTTTGTCGGGGTCAATGTATCTGACATCTACCAAATTGCTTCTTGTTTCATACTGTTTTACAAACTCAATTACCTGTGCATATGATGAATCCGTCATTTTGCTTTCATCAAAAAGACCGATAATTTCAACTTTTTCTTTCAGTGATTTTAAAACCTCATCAGTTTTCTCGCCTATGCTGTACAGTTTATTGCTGGTCAAATCTATTTTAAGCCTATCCCTGATCTGTGTTGCACCGACTATTGCATTCAGGATTATTGCTGCAGCAACAACAATTATTGTCAGTACAAAGGAATAGGATCCATAACGCAGACTTCTTTTATTCAGAACAAACTTTCTTGCTTCCCTGTTTTCGTTTTTATTCTTCATGTCAAATCACCCCTGACTCCAACGTCTTTTATCTATAACTCTGGTTGTAAGGAACAGAAAAACTGCCGTAAAGCTGAGATAATAAATAACCGACGTCAAATCGAATATGCCTGAATTTAGATCATTGTATCTTGACAGCAGCGAGAACATATCAAGAACTTTAGCAGCAAAACCTCCAACAAATGATGCTATGGGATCTATGATATTTATAAGCAGCAGAATGGCAAAACTGATAATTGCCGCTACGATCTGGTTTTCAGTCAGGGAAGAAGCAAATACGCCGATTGCCACATAACATGCCCCAACAAGCAAAAAGCCTACATATCCGCCGATAAGCCTGGGAATTTCAGGCCTTCCGCCAAGTATATAAATTATTGCAAGGTAAACAAACGTTGAACAGAACATTACAAGAAATACCGTAAAGGATGCAAGGAATTTTCCCAGTACTATCTGGTAAACATCAAGCGGTGACGTTACAAGCAGTACCTCTGTACCCTGTTTCCTGTCTTCTGTCAGTATACGCATTGTAAGAATCGGGCAAACGAAGGTAAGAATAAATATTATACTGGACAAAAGGCCATTCAGCTGTGCGGTATAGGCAGCAACAGTTCCGAATGTGAAATATATTGACGAAATCAGGAAAAATAACCCGATTAAAACATACGCAATGGGCTGATAAAAATATGCCTGAACTTCACGTTTCCAAATGGCTAACATTTCAGTTTACCTCCTTTTCCTCTGTCGTCAGCTGCAGGAATATTTCCTCAAGGGATAATCCCAGTGATCTCAGCTCAAGAATAGGATATCCTGCCTGGGCCAGTTTGTGGAAAATAGGTTTCCTGACATCCACATCCTTGTCGGCTTCAACTATATAACTGAACTCGTCGTCCTTTCCCGTACCCTGAACTTCGAGGTATTTTACCCCGTAAACCTGCTGTAACAGCTCCTTTACTTTCTTATCCGGACCTGCGATTGTCATTCTGAATTTTGTAAAGTCTGCAAGATTCTTTGACAGATTTTCAGGAGTATCAACAGCCACTATTTTTCCTTTGTTTATGATAACAACTCTTTCGCAGACCGCACTTACTTCAGGCAGTATATGGGAGCTTAATATAATGGTATGATTCTTGCCAAGCGCCTTTATAAGTTTACGGATTTCTATAATCTGTTTCGGGTCAAGTCCCACGGTAGGCTCGTCCAGAATAAGAACTTCCGGAGCTCCCACAAGGGCCTGTGCCAGACCGACTCTCTGCTTATAACCCTTGGAAAGATTTCTGATAAGCCTGTGCTGCACGTGGGTTATCTTAACCAGTTCCATGATGTCTTCCTTCTGGCTTTTCCAAGCCTTCTTGTCCACCTCTTTCAGTCTTGCACAGAAATCCAGAAAATCAGTTACGGTCATATCAAGGTAGAGCGGGGGCAGTTCGGGCATATAACCTATTCTTTTTTTAACTTCCCTTGGGTTCTCCATAATATCATACCCGTCAACCGTTACAGTACCTGACGTTGAAGGTATGTAACCCGTGATAATGTTCATTGTGGTTGATTTGCCGGCTCCGTTGGGTCCCAGAAAACCAAGAATTTCTCCCTTACTGACAGAAAAATTCACATTTTCAATTGCCTTTATTTCGCCGTAATACTTGGTTAGGTTCTGAATTTCAATCATAATGCTCCTCCAATCTTCAAAGATTTTCCGTTACAACAGGCTGATATTACAGGTATGACCTATTTTATTATGAAGTATTCATTTGAACAAAATATGAACAAATTGTAAAAATAACAACGAAAGGGAAGCTGCTGCTTCCCCTTTACATTCCCAGTACATTGAATCCCGAATCCACGTATATTATCTGGCCTGTTGTGCCCGACGTGTAATTACTTAACAGACAGACTGCAGTATCTCCGATTTCTTTCAGTGTTACATTTCTCTTGAGGGGTGCTTTTTGCTCCACAACATCCAGGACATTGCCGAAATTCTGTATTCCCATTGCCGATACCGTTTTGACAGGACCGGCAGATATAGCGTTAACGCGTATATTATACGGTCCAAGATCATAGGCAAGATAATAAACACAGGACTCAAGTGCCGCTTTCGCCACTCCCATAACATTGTATCCGGGAACAACCCTGTTGGAACCCTGGTACGTAAGGGTGATTATGCTTCCTCCTTCTTTCATCAGTTCCCTTGCCTGCCTGGAAACCGCCACCAGTGAATATGCGCTTATATTCATCGCAAGAAGGAAACCGTCCCTGGATGTATCTATAAACGCTCCCCTCAGGTCTTCGGTATTGGCAAAAGCAACAGAATGAACCAGGCCGTGAAGAACTCCGTAATCTTTGCCAACCTGTTCAAAAAGTTTCTGTATCTCTTCGTCTGATGAAACATCACAGGGATATATTCCGATTTTTGATGCCTGTTCTTCCTGGATAAGTTTTTCAATGGCTTCCTTTTCCCTGTCGCCACGGTATGTCAGTATAAGGTTTGCATTCTGCTCAAGACATGACTGGGCTATTCCCCAGGCAATACTCCACTTGTTCCTTACTCCCATAATCATTATGTTCCTGTTTGCCAGCATATCATTTTCAACTCCCGCTTATTAATTTTTAATCCCGTCGTTATATAAATGATAACCGGATCGGTTTTCAATTGCAATTTATATATTAACAGATTTTCCGTCAATAATAAACAAACCAGTGACTAACAAGACATTATTTCAACTTTTTTTGGAAATATTTCCTGCCTGAAATTTCCTGAAATACAGATAAAACAATGAGTTAAGCCCGTCAATAGCCATTATTGCAATTTATTCGACAAATTGACATATATAAACATATACTTTATTATAATAACAACAACATACATTAACCGTCATTTTTTTACACTTATCTTACCTAAAGGGGGGGAGATTTACAAAAGATGTCCGAGCTAAAAAAAGTACGAATGAAACTTCATGAGATCATTGAAACGGGTTCTCGTGAACGCATCATGGAAGTCAGCCGCGAACTGGACAAAATAATTCTTAAACATATGCACAGCCAGATAAATAAAAAAAATTTGTAAAAAAGACAAAACTGATACTGCAAAATAAAAGTGCGAACTAATCGCACTTTTTTTTATCTGAAGGCGGATACAAATTTTCCGATACGGTTTATTGCCTCTATAAGTTTCTCGGTCGATGTGGCATATGTTGCTCTTACAAAACCTTCCCCGCATTCGCCGAATGCCGTGCCCGGTACCACAAGAACTTTTTCCTCCACAAGAAGCCGTTCACAGAACTCATCAGACGAAAGACCGGTTTTCCTAATGTCAGGGAAAACATAAAAAGCTCCGAGGGGCTCAAAGCAGTCAAGCCCTATTTTTCTGAACCCGTCCAGGACCAGCCTTCTTCTCCTGTTGTATTCGCTGACCATTGCCGCAACTTCCTCATCGCCGTTCCTTAAAGCCTCCATTGCAGCATATTGCGCAGTTGTCGGTGCACACATAATTGCATACTGATGAATTTTTTTCATTTGATCAATAATATACCTGTTTCCGCATGCAAACCCAATCCGCCATCCTGTCATTGCAAACGCTTTTGACAAGCCGTTGACAACAATTGTTCTGTCCTTCATTTCCGCAAAATTTGCAATGGACACATGCTTACCCGAATATGTAAGCTCTGCATAGAGTTCGTCAGAAATTATCATTATCTCCTTATCTTTAAGGAAATCCACTATTTCGACATAATCTTCATATGTCATAATTGCACCGGTAGGGTTGTTCGGGTATGCAATGATAAGAATCTTGGTCCTGTCGGTAACTACTTTTTCCAGATCATCCCGTTTCAATCGGAACTGGTTTTCCGCTTTCAGCTGCAGCGACACCGGTACTGCCCCGGCAAATAATGCACATCCTTTATATGCCACAAAGGAAGGTTCGGGAATAATTACTTCATCACCCGGTGATACCAGTGCCCGGATGGCCAGGTCTATAGCCTCGCTTCCTCCCACGGTTACCAGTACCTCGGTTTCAGGTTTATATTCCAGGTCAAATCGTCTTTTCATGTAGTTGCAGATTTCCCTTCTCAGCTCAATGAAACCTGCGTTCGAAGAGTAGTTTGTGTAGCCTTTTTCGAGAGAATAAACCCCAGCTTCACGGATTGAATACGGAGTTACGAAGTCGGGCTCCCCAACTCCCAGTGAAATGGCATCCTTCATTTCATTAATCAGATCAAAATATTTCCTGATACCTGACGGAGGAACAGCGGCGATATGGGGTGCTATCATCTTCTGTACGTTCATAAAATCACTGCCTCTCTGACATCTTTACGGTTCTGGTTGAAGATAACACCCTTATCCTTGTATTTTTTCAGCACAAAATGGGTGGACGTGCTGAGGACTGAGTCAATGGTCGCAAGTTTTTCAGCAACGAACAAAGCCACGTCCTTCATTGACTTGCCTTCCACTACCACAAAAAGATCGAAGCTGCCCGACATCAAACTGCATGATTTGACCTGGGAAAACTGATAAATTTTTTCTGCAACATCATCAAATCCCTTGTCCCGCTGAGGCGTTACCTTAACCTCGATATATGCCGTAACTATATCGTTATCGGTTTTTTCCCAGTCAATAAGTGCAGGATAACCCAGTATAATGTTCTTTTCTTCCATCTCCCTGATAGCTTTTGCAATTTCTTCCTCCGTTTTTCCAAGCATCACGGCTATCTGTTCATTTGTAAGACGGCTGTTTTTGGACAGAATCTGTAAAATTTCGTTATGCATAAATTACCTCCGAATATAAAATTAACCCGCAAGATCCTGCTGTTCGGACGAATTCTCAAGCTCATACCCGGGTGACTTATCAAATTCATCCGGATTTTGAGTTTCACTTTCATCCTCTTTGTTTATGTAAAGTTTTTCACGGTTTTCAATGTCTGTAATAATTTCATCCATTTGTTTCTCGTATTTTGAAAGAATATCTATGATATGGCCTCTTAACTTTCTTATTTCTTCCTTTATGTCAACAATTTTTACTCTTTCAGACTCAAGCTGCTGATTAAGCTTCATCTTTTCGGTAAGAGCCTTATCACGTGCTTCCTGAATAATTGCTTCCGCTTTCTCATGCGCCTGTATCAGTGCCCCGGCAATTTTTTCCTTGTCCCTTATCAGCGAATCGGCTTCCTGAAATAATCTGTCGTATTTTTCCTTAATCTCATTCAGTTCAGCCTTAAGCCTGGAATTCTCCTCATCCTTTTCTTTCAGCCTCTGATCAAACTCCCTGATTACCCGTTCCAGATAAGCGTTTACATCACCCTTTTTAAAACCAAACAACGATATGCCGAACCTTTTTACACCCGTTCCTGCCACACCAATACCCCCTTCTTTATATTCAACTCCGATTCACTGTTTTTTTACCTCCAATGATGTAATCATTCCTCAGAAGACAAATCATAATATTAAAAGGTGGAATTAATAACCTGTCTTAAATTGTTATTAGTATAATTCAAAAATGCTCTTTTTTCAATACAGTCTGTTCATAATTGTTTATTTTATGGCATTTTACGAATACTAACTATGTTATGCGCGGATTATTATATTCGTTCATTTCGTTCAGGAAAGGATGGAAATTTTATGCATATTCTTGGAAAAATCAAAGTTACCGCTGAACTGCCCGAAGAAATTTCAAAGCTTGAAGACCTGGCCTATAACCTCTGGTGGACGTGGAACCATGAAGCAGTTGAACTGTTCAGTATGATTGATCCGGAATTATGGGAAAAAACCAATAAAAACCCTGTACATTTGCTTCAGGTAATAGACAGAAAGAAGTTAACGGCAAAAACATCAAATCCCAGGTTTATGGAAAAATATTATGATGTGATCAACAGATTTGAAAGATACATGGCACAGAAAGATACATGGTTTGCGCGGAATTTCCCCGACAAAATATCGGAAAGAATAATTTATTTTTCAGCAGAATACGGCCTTCATGAAATACTTCCGATATATTCCGGCGGGCTTGGAATACTTTCGGGAGATCACTGCAAAACCGCCAGCGACCTCGGACTTCCGTTTACTGCCGTAGGTCTTTTGTATAAACAGGGATATTTCAATCAGCGGATTAACCGCGACGGATGGCAGGAAACCAGTTTTTCCGATCTCAACCTGTCCCAGCTTCCCATACGTCCGGTATTGGACCATGACGGCAAACCGCTTATGATTCAGGTGGAAATACTCAACAGGACTGTATATGCAAAAATCTGGGAAATTGCAATCGGACGGGTAAACTTATACCTTATGGATACAGACATTCAGGAAAACAACCACTACGACAGGACAATAACATACAGGCTGTATGGCGGAGACAGGGAAACGCGGATACAGCAGGAAATACTGCTCGGAATCGGCGGCATAAGGCTTCTGGATGCACTGAATATTAAAGGAACAGTTTATCATATGAATGAGGGACATTCAGCTTTCATCGGGCTTGAGCTGTGCAGGAAACTGATTGCCGAATCCGGCCTTACCTTTGACGAAGCGAGGGAAATGGTCGTATCTTCATCGGTATTCACAACCCATACACCTGTACCCGCCGGTAACGATGTATTTCCCCTTGACCTGATAGACAGATATTTCGGTAACTATTACGGTCAGTTGCGTATAAGCCGCGATGAGTTTATTGCCCTCGGTCAAAAACCGGAAGATCCGTATAACTTTAACATGACGGTACTTGCATTGAACATGTCCGGAAAGAGAAACGGTGTAAGTGAACTTCACGGAGCAGTCTCCAGAAATATTTACAGCAGTTTATGGCCCGACATTCCGGAAAATGAAATACCCATTACGCATGTAACAAACGGGGTTCATACCAGGACCTGGATTTCCCCGGAATTTGAGGAACTGTATAATAAATATCTGCCCGAATACTGGGAAGAGAAAATTCATGATACCACCGTCTGGGAAGCAATAGATCGGATACCTGACAGGGAAATATGGGAAATACACTGCAGTTTGAAGAGAAAAATGATTGATTATGTCAAAAGTCAACTGAAACATCAGCTGGTTTCAAACGGTGTACCAGTGATTGAAGCCGAAGAATATGCAGCGGAGCTGAATCCGAATGCATTCATTATCGGATTTGCAAGGCGTTTTGCCACTTATAAGAGAGCAGCCCTTATTTTCAGAGACATGGCAAGAATAGAACGAATACTTAACAACAGCAAAATGCCCGTTCAGATTATTTTTGCAGGTAAAGCCCATCCTGCAGACAGGCCTGCCCATGAAGTTATAAAGCATATCCATGACATAGCACGACGGGAGGGCTTCAAAGGCAAAATCTTTCTTATCGAAAACTATAACATGGCTTTGGCAAGACACCTGATACAGGGAGTCGACCTCTGGCTTAACAACCCGCGACGTCCTCTTGAAGCCAGCGGTACAAGCGGTCAGAAAGTATGCATAAACGGAATTCCCAATTGCAGCGTTCTGGACGGTTGGTGGTGCGAAGGTTACAACGGACGAAACGGATGGGTCATAGGCGACGGCAATCCGTACGAAAGCGAGGAACAGCAGGATGATGCAGACAGCAAATCCCTTTATTACCTTCTCGAAAACAGGATCATCCCGCTTTATTATCAGAGGGATGAAAACGGTATTCCTGCCGAATGGGTAACGGTTATGAAAGAATCGATAAAATCCGTAACCCCGCAGTTCAGTACTCACCGTATGCTGCTTGAATATATTAATGATTATTACATTCCGTGCATCGAAAGAGTCAGAAAAATCAGACACTCAAATTACGAGTTTGTACGCAGCCTGGCACTGTTTAAACACAAGGTACGAAGATTCTGGCAGGATGTCAGAATAACCGCGGATACAGGGAATAATTACTGTGCAATGCACAGTTTGAAATACGGGGAAAATATAACTCTTAATGCAGCTGTATCCCTTGGAAATTTATCCCCGGATGATGTCGTAGTCGAGATTTATTACGGGCCTGTCACAAATGATCAGATTCGTACCGGGGAAGCCGCTGAAATGCAATTCATAAGACAGCTTGATTCCCATTCATGTCTGTACTCGGTAAACCTCAGTATTGCCGAAAGCGGAGAATACGGATATACATTTCGGGTTGTTCCGAAATACTCTGAACTGTTCAATAAACATGACATACCTCTCATCAGGTGGGCAATGCCTGATTATTAACCGGGTCCTGCTGCAGGACCCGGCCACCTGGATTTTTTTGAGACATGGTTCTCGGGCTGTGGTTCCTGCCTCAGGCATTCGCAGTATTACTCAAAAACCGCTTCCATCCTGACATGCTCGATTCCGGCTTCAATGAAAACATCGCTTGTTACAGTAAAACCAAGTTTCCGGTAAAAACCTGCGGCTTTTACCTGAGCATCAAGGACAAACCTTTTTGCGCCTTTCTCTTTTCCTATCCTGATAAGCTCCTCGCAAATAAGTCTTCCCGTGCCTTTGTTCCTCTCCCGGGGTAAAACGGCAACACGTCCGATTTTCGCGTAACCGTCCTTTAAATACACCCGTCCGCATCCAACCGCTTCTCCGTCCCGGTATGCAACAACATGGTCGGCAACCCTGTCAAATTCGTCCATTTCTATTTCCTCAGGAACCTTCTGTTCCCTTACAAACACTTCCAGGCGGATTTTTCTTGCCTGATCGAATTCATCTTTGTTGACAGCTCTCCTGACAACCAGCAAAATACCTCACCTGCTCCATCTTTAATTATTCGTCCTGCAGCAGCATTACCCGTGCAGGCGCGCCATCAGAACCTTCAATAAGCATAGGCATGCAAATATATTTATATTTGCCCGGTGTTATTTCTTTGAGACACAGTCCTTCAACAACTAAAATTTCATTGCGTAAAAGGGTTTTATGCACAACAAAATCATCCGATTCGTACCTTTCAACAGATAAAGCGTCGGTCCCCACAACCCTGATCCCGGCTTTTACAAGATATTCCGCGGCATCAGGATCAAGACCGGGATAATTCCTGTCAAACGGCTCGTTCAGAGTTTTATTGCTGTACCAGGTCTTAAAAAAGACCGCCTTGCAGCCATCAAGACTGTTATCCTGCAGTATTCTGCGGGTTATAAGGTTTTCATCCTTCACGTCAATAACAGTGACATTTCCTGTAAACAGGCTTATATCCAGCTGATCAATCCTTTTTCCGCCATCAATAAAATGAAATGGAGCATCCACATGCGTTCCGGTATGAACACCGGCATGTATTCTCGACGTATTGGATGCATAACCGTTAGCAATACTGCCCGTACATTCAACCAAAACACCTTCATCTCCCGGCCACACGGTCATATTCGTAAATATCGGCCGTGAAACATCCATAATTTTCATTCCCCGCTTCTCCTTTCCCGTCAAGCGTTTAATCAGGCAGATACAAAGCTTCGCAGCGTTCATGTAAACTTATCGGATTTATAATAACATAATTTTTTTTAACCAACCACATAATTCTGCATAGGATAATATTAGTAAAATGTTCTGCAGACTTAACAGTCACTTTCTGTCATATTTCAGACAAAGCAGGTGGTAATATGCCAATGTCAGCAAGGGAAATGTTTGCGCGCATGATCAGGTGCGAAGCCGAAGGAGAAGGCGACAGCGGAATGAAAGCTGTAGCCACTGTAATAATGAACAGGGTTCACATCCCATACGGCGAATACATGCGGGTTTGTCAGGGAGACTTAAGAAAGGTTCTGCTGCAGCCATACCAGTTTACGTGCGCCATGGAAACGGTATACGGCCAGTACAATCCGCAGAACATATTCAACATCCCCGCAAGACAAATCGACTATGAAATTGCCGACTGGGCACTTGCAGGGAACAAGCACCGCGGAGCGGGTGAATGCCTGTGGTATTACAACCCGTTCTCTGAAACCTGCAGAACATATTTTCCTTCGACAGGAACGGGGGTGCTTTACAACCGTATAGGTCAGCATTGTTTCTATTCACCCACGCCAAAATACGCAGAAACTTGAATAACATAGAAATAATTTTGGAGGTTTAACAATGAACGGAGAAAATTTGTCAAACATCCCAAAGCCCGAAAATCAGGCAGCCCATGATAAGGATGCCAAACGTCCGGTGCCGGGATTTGAACGTCCGGATATGTATCAGCCTGTAATGAATCAGAGAGGATTTTATCAGACCTGGTCACCACAGGACGGTATGTGGTCACCGCAGGATGGTATGATGCAGCAGGTACCACAACAGCCGGGTATGCCCTTGCAGCCCCAGGCTCAGCCAATGATGCCGCAAAACGGAGCACAACAGAGAACAAGCATCATGGCCAGTGGTCGTGGTGTCCGAAACAGTGCACTGAGTGATATTAATTTCACACAGGGTTTTTTACAGACCCAGATTGGCAGATACGTCAAGGTAGAATTTCTCATCGGTGTGAATATGCTTGTTGACAGGGAAGGAATTCTCGTCAGGGTAGGAACGGATTATATTATAATCCAGGAATCCGAAACCGATGACTACCTGCTCTGTGACATCTACTCAATCAAATTCATCAGGTTCTATTACTGATGTGGTTTGTTTAAAGCCACACCTGAAATCACCGGGTGTGGCTCCTGTTTTTTAATAATCTCCCAAAAATTCAGCCTTTTGTGCATCCTGGCCAGTACATTCCCCGCATATAACAGGAGTTGACGCAAATCCGTTGCCTATCCGGCTGACACCCATATCCAGGAAAATGCGTGCCTGCTCCGCATTGCGAATGCCACCCGATGCTTTTACCAGGATCCTTCCTTTTGCGGCCCTGAGCATTGCCTGTACTGCTTTGACGGTAGCCCCTTCACCATAAAAGCCTGTTGACGTTTTTACAAATTCGGCACCTGCATTTATTGCACACTCTGTTGCCTTTTCTATTTCTTCTTCGGTAAGCTGTGATGTTTCAAATATCACCTTCAGCAGAACATTATTGGCTTTTGTTATTTCCGATACAGCCCTGATGTCATTTTCCACCTTTTCCCACAGTTTTGATCTTATATAGCCGTAATTTACAACCATATCAATTTCCTCTACGCCCTTTGCCACGTAAAGTTCGGCTTCCATTCTCTTTATTTCGGACGGTACTGTGCCGTGAGGAAAGGCCAGGACACAGGATACACCCGTTTCGGTTCCCCTGCACATTTCCACAGCCAGCTCGATATCGCACGGCCGCACGCAAACGGTTTTAACCCTATAATCTATTCCCAGCTGTATTGCATCACGCACTTCTTCACGGGTCATTTCAGGTTTCAGTACGGCGTGATCAATATACCTGTTAAATTCGTATTTTTTCACAATCCAGCACTCCCATACGCCATTATCATTTTACAAACCCCATATATATGCCCGGTTTTTGCGTGTACAGGCGATAACAACGGGGTAAATATCCGGTATGTATCCATTATAATTGTCAGAACGGGGACAGGCAAGCCGAAACTCGTAAAAATGCTTCCGAATCCATTTTACATGTGGCATTTTTGCTCAGACAGTCGGCTTGCCTATCCTTGCTCTGACCAACCATCTCTAAGCTGCATTCCGCTAAAAGTTTCCGCCATTGCACAATTTAGCTAAGCGGGTGATTCGGGTATTTTCGGTGACGACGGGCAACACGCTCCGAAGCCCCGCTGCATAAAATAAAAAAATAAACATTTCTGTCACATGGACAGTCACTAAATTCAAATTCGATGCATAGAATATAAAACCTGAATAATACTGCAGGTGGTGAAACAGCTTGTTTTTCAGCGGTCTTTGCAAATTTCTGAATGAAATCCTCAACGCCGTATTTCTTACCGGATATATAGTGAACTCCCAGTCTTTTCCTCAGCCGCTTACCGTTGAAGAAGAAAAAAAATATCTTGAGCTTTTCAGTAAGGGAGATGAAGAAGCCAGAAATATCCTTGTGGAAAGAAATTTGCGACTGGTTGCCCATATTGCAAAGAAATACAATACCGGAAACGTGGATAATGATGACATGATATCAATCGGTACAATCGGCCTGATTAAGGCCATTACAAGTTATGATCCGTCCAAGGGTATAAGGCTTGCGACCTACGCTGCAAAATGCATAGAAAATGAAATACTGATGTACCTTAGAGCGACCAAAAAACAACAGAATGAAGTATCCCTGCATGAGCCAATAGGTACCGACAAGGAAGGAAATGAAATATCACTGATGGATATCATCGGTAACGAGGAAAGCATTGATGATAAAGTGGCGTTAAAATTTCAGGTAAAAAAGCTTTACAGAAAGATAGCCGAAGTACTTAAAGGCAGAGAAAAGACAATAATTGAGCTCAGATACGGGCTTACGAACGGTTCGAACAAAACACAGAGGGAAATTGCAAAAATGCTGGGAATATCACGTTCATATGTTTCAAGAATTGAAAAGAAAGCAATAAACAAACTGAACAAGGAACTCCAGAATTTAATCCCCTGATATAATCAGGGGATTAATTCTATTCTTTCTTTGTTACCGTTACTTCCTTTACTGTCACTTCTTTTCCCGTTTCTCTCCTGGGAACGGGTTTCATATAATAATTGAATGTATGTTGCATCCATTTTCTTATCTCTTCGGTATTAAGTATTGTGCCGAAGATTGTTTTCAGTATAACCATCAAAACAGGTCCTACTATCATTCCGATAATACCGAACAGCTGCAGTCCCAGGTACATCGAGAACAGTGTTGCAAGCGGATGGACACCTATTTGCTGCCCGATAATCTTCGGTTCAATAAGCTGTCTTACAACAAGTACGATAACATATAAAAGCAGCATTGAAATCCCGCGCTGATAATTTCCCGAAATAATGTCAATTAATCCCCATGGGATTAACACCGTGCCCACTCCGAAAACGGGCAGGGCATCAACAATTGCAATTATAAGCGCAAGCAGCAGACCGTTCTGAATGTTTAAAATCATAAAGGCTATTGTAAGTTCGGTGAATGTAACGGTCATCAGTATCAGCTGTGCCCTCATCCATCCGAAAAGTGCAGAAAAAAGATTGTTGATTACTATTCTGGTTTTCTCCATCCACTGAACCGGGAACTGCCTGTCAATAAATGAATTAATATCGTTTTTGTCGCTGGTCATAAAATACGTGGCCAGAATGGTAACAACAAGGAAAACCAGCACCTGAGGCAGGCTCAGCGTAAAGCTTGTTATCTTATCAATCAGTGGTCTCAGAACATTCTGGGCATTTCTTGCAGCTTCGGCAAAATACTGATCCAAAGTATCACTGATGGTTTTCGGCAGTGATATATATAAATGGTTTACCCTTTCAATCATCGCCTCAAAAAACTGCTGCATGCTTCCGAATATCACGTTTATCTGCTCATAAACGTTGGTTATCTCCTTAATAAGCCTTGTAATAATAAGACCAAGGATGGTTCCGAGAATTGTCAGAACAAGCAGTATTGAAAAAACAGAACCTATTTTGCGCGGAACCTTTACTTTTTTCTCAAGAAAGCTTACCAGTGGTTCTATAAGGCTTGACAGAATAAAGGCAATAATAAATGGGATGCAGTAAACACTAAGCCTCAAAACAAGCAAAATGCATATAATTATCGCTAATATTATCAGAATTCTTACAATTGTTCTCCTGCTAATCGCAGCCATCGGTTAACCCCTTTAATATCCGCATATTTCCCTGCCATTTTCAGGTTATTACAGTAACATATTATATAAAAATATACCCGCAGTCAATAAACCGTATTCCTGAATTCTTCGGGCAAGCAGCCTGAAAATTTCCTGACACTTATAATACGGAATTTATTATTTTTTGTCTGTTTCCAGTACACTGACCATATCTTTCTGCAGTATTTTAAGTTTTCTTGTTATGTCTTCAAGTCTCCTGTCGTCAACACCCTTTATCATTTCATCCATAAGCATTGCCGCCATATCGGCAATTCCTTCCTTAACATCTTCAAGAAGGCTTATTACAGGCAGATAACGGAAGCTTCCGGCAGTTTCCCGTTCTGTACTGCGGCTTACTTTACGGCCCGGTTCTATGATAAATGATTCTTCCCTTGACGGAATGACGGGCTCAATTCCAAACTCACCCGTTACCATTTCTGCAAATGAAGACAGGGCATTTTCCTCGCCATGTACGAGAAATATTCCTTTTGGCATTTTTCTGAAATTCTTCAGCCAGACAAGAAGCCCCTCGTAATCCGCATGCCCGGAATAGCCGTCTATTGCTTCTATACGTGCATTGACACTGATTTCCTCACCGAAAATCGTAACTTTCTTTGCACCGTCAAGGAGTTTCCGGCCCAGTGTACCTTCAGCCTGGTATCCCACAAAGAGTATTGTTGAATTTTCACGCCACAGGTTATGTTTCAGATGATGCTTTATTCTGCCCGCTTCACACATTCCGCTTGCCGATATGATTATGCATCCTCCTGTTACCTGATTAAGCGCTCTTGATTCATCAGCCGTTCTTGTAAAATGCAGGTTCGGAAAGTCCAACGGATTATCCCCGTTTTCAATATACCATTTTGCCTCTTCATCGTAACAGTCAAGATTATTTCGGTAAACTTCGGTGGCGCTGATGGCCAGCGGGCTGTCTATGTACACAGGCGTATTCATGAGTCTGATAATCTTCTCATAGGGAAGTGTAAGGGTTTTGTTTATTTCATAAATGATTTCCTGCGTTCTTCCCACAGCAAAGGACGGGATTACAACATTACCGCCTTTGTCCAGGGTTTCAAGAACGATATCCAGGAATTTCCCGGCCTTGTTTTTTCTGTCGTTATGAAGCCTGTCCCCGTATGTTGCTTCCATTACAACATAATCGGCTTCTTCTATCGGCGCGGGATCTTTAAGGATGGGCATGTCCGTGTTTCCTATATCCCCGGTGAAAACAATTTTTGTTTCCTCCCGGTTCTCACGTACCCACATTTCAATAAATGCCGAGCCCAGCATATGCCCTGAATTTCTGTAACGCACCCGTATATTATCTGTCAGGCTTATCATTTCGTCATATGAAACACTTCTGAAAAGCTTCAGCGATTCCTGGGCCTGCCAGTGGGTATACAGCGGTTCTACAGGTTCCCGTCCTGCCCTCATCCGTTTCCTGTTTTTCCATTCGGTTTCAATTTCCTGTATGAAACCGCTGTCTGGAAGCAACAGCCCGCACAGTTCAGCAGCTGCTTTCTGGGCTATTACTTCACCCCTGAAACCGTTAACATACAGCCATGGTATTCTTCCGCTGTGATCTATGTGGGCATGGGTTAACAGTACATAGTCTATTTCAGAAGGAGAAACCGGCAGCGGCTGCCCGTTCATAACCTCTTCCTTTGCTCTTCCCTGAAACATCCCGCAGTCGACAAGGATTACCTTTCCCGCCGCTTCAAGAAGGATGCATGAGCCGGTTACCGTCCGTGCTGCCCCAAGAAATGTAAGCTTCACATTTTCACCCCCCCATAAAAATTCAACGACGCCTATCCGTTTATCTGTTGTTCTATAACACCGCCGCCAAGAACTGTGTCGCCGTCATAAAATACTACTGCCTGTCCAGGGGTTACCGCTCTCTGAGGACAAGTAAAATCCACCCTTACTTTATTGTCACCCATCGGACTTATTACCGCCTCACTTTCTTTTGCGGAGTAACGTATCTTGGCCATGGCTTTTATCGGGCTTTCCAGTTTTTCGAAAGCTATCCAGTTCATATCCGAGGCTATAAGCCCGCCGGAATATTCTTTTCCGGCTTCCCCCAGTACTACCCTGTTGTTTTCGGCATCAATTCTTACCACATACATGGGTTTGCCGAGGGATATGCCAAGTCCCTTTCTCTGCCCGACGGTATAGTTATAAATACCTTTGTGCACACCGAGGATATTTCCTTCAGTGTCGACAAAATATCCCGGTTCCGCGGGTTTATTTATTCTGGAACTGATAAACCCTGCATAATTATTATCGGTAACAAAACAGATTTCCTGACTGTCGGGTTTGTCTGCCACGACAAAGCCAAGCTCTTCTGCAATTTTCCGCACTGTTTCCTTGTCGTAGTTTCCTATCGGGAACAGGGTTCTTTCGAGCTGATACTGTTTCATGTTATACAGTACGTATGTCTGATCCTTTTTCTCGGTAACCGACCGCTTCAGCAGGTAACGCCCTCTTGTTTTGTCGTATTCTATTCTTGCATAATGGCCGGTGGCAATATAGTCTATACCCATCGATACGGCCTTTTTCAGCATAGCGTCAAATTTTACATACCGGTTGCAGGCTATGCAAGGATTTGGGGTTCTTCCTTTTGTATATTCATCCACAAAATAGTCTATTACATTCTTTTCAAATATGTCCTGAAAATTCAGCACATAATACGGAATATCCAGCTGAAAGGCCACCATCCTGGCATCTTCCACCGCCGAAAGCGAACAGCATCCGCCTTCGGGTTTGGGACCGGGCAAATCATCAGGCCATATCTGAAGTGTTACACCTATTACTTCATAACCTTCACTTTTCAGCAGTGCTGCGGCAACTGAACTGTCTACGCCGCCGCTCATGCCAACCATTACCTTCTTGTTCATTAAACACAACCTTTCATTTTTCTTTTGAGATATATGTCCTGTATATACACAAATATGTCAGTTTTCCGTTTACTCGTGTACTTTCCATAAGTGAAATGCTTCTGACGTCAAATTTGTGCTGCAGAATGCCAATACCATTAATTATTTTATCGATATCCCCGGCCGGAACAAACTCCCTTGCCAGTGTAATATGGGGTTTATAAGGCCTGTTTTCAGGCTTGAAACCTCTTGCGGCAATCTCATTTTCGAGATCCCTCTGAAGCTCCGTCAGTTCCCTGCTTTCCTTTATCCCTGCCCATACAATGGTTCCGGTTCCTCTGCCAAAAGTTCCGATTTTCGAAATTTCCAGTGTAAAGGGATTGTGCCTGCCGGAAACCAGATTCTGTATCTCAGTAAGTACAGGCAAATCCGACGGTTGCACCTCGCCTATAAAGCGCAGGGTCAAATGCAGGTTATCCCTTAGTGTAAAATTGGCTTTTAGCGTATTACGCTTAAGCATATTCTGCTTATCAGTCAGAACATCCCTGGTTTTATCATCAAACTCCACAGCGAAAAAAAGTCTCATAAAAAACCTCTCACTCAAAAAGGCGGCTGAAAAGCCGCCCTTTTAAATATTACAGGCTGATGTACCGGATTTTTGGAAAAATCCTAAACCAGGCCAGCTGGTTTATGAAAACAAACCATACTCTACTCTTCGGTATCGGGTTCACATTTCCTGCAGCATCCCGGGCACTGGTTGTCTTCAACATCCAACCCGCGTCTTCTCTTATAATCTGCAATAGCAGCGGCTACCGCTTCTTCGGCCAGTACAGAGCAGTGAAGCTTGGCAGGCGGAAGTCCGTCAAGAGCGTCAACAACGGCTTTGTTTGTTACCTTTAAAGCCTCTTCTATGGTTTTTCCCTTTATCAGTTCGGTTGCTATGCTGCTTGTTGCAACTGCAGCACCGCAGCCGAATGTCTTGAACTTGGCATCCACAATTACATCATTTTCTATTTTTAAATACATTTTCATTATATCTCCGCATTTTGGATTTCCAACCTGGCCTACGCCGTCTGCATTCTCTATTTCACCCATATTTCTTGGGTTCATGAAATGATCCATTACTTTTTCACTGTACATCATAAGCATTCACCCCCAGCTTTTACACGCTGTTATCCTTTCTGTTCAATTTTTTCACCGTTTTTTACAAAATCCTCATACAGCGGAGACATCTGTCTCAACCTGTCCACTGTCTGCACAAGGCAATCAACAATATAATCCACTTCCGCTTCGGTATTCTTTTCACCGAAGGTTATTCTCAGTGAGCCGTGAGCTATTTCATGAGGCAGTCCGATGGCCAGCAGCACATGAGAAGGATCGAGGGAACCCGACGTACACGCAGAACCGCTTGAAGCCTGAATTCCCTTCATATCAAGCATCAACAGAAGGGATTCCCCTTCAATAAACCGGAAGGAAAAGTTTACATTTCCGGGAAGCCTGTTTTCCCTGTCACCGTTTAAAATAACATACGGGATCCGTTCCATAACACTGTTAATCAGCCTGTCACTCAGCCTGCGCAGATGCTTGTTGTATTCATCGAGATTCTCATAGGCAAGTTTCAGGGCAGCTGCCATACCAACTATGCCGGCAACATTTTCTGTTCCTGCCCTCTTGTTCCTTTCCTGGGCTCCGCCATGAACAAAGCTGTCAATGCGGACGCCTTTTCTGACATACAGTGCACCTGCGCCCTTCGGACCGTAAAATTTATGTGCGGACAGGGACAGCAAATCCACATTCAAATCATTGACCTTTACATCTATATTACCCATGGCCTGCACTGCATCGGTATGAAATATTACACCCTTTTCTTTTGCTATCGCGGCAAGCTCCTTAATTGGCTGTATTGTCCCGATTTCGTTGTTTGCAAGCATTATACTCACAAGGGTCGTATCGGGTCTTATTGCTTCAGCAAGATCCTTCGGGTTCACAAAACCCTTTTCGTCAACAGGAAGGTAGGTAACTTCAAATCCTTCCTTTTTCAAAAAATCAAAAGCATGAAGCACGGCATGATGCTCTATGGCCGAAGTTATTAAATGCCTGCCTTTTTTCCTGTTTGCATATGCAACGCCTTTAATGGCCCAGTTATCGGCTTCTGTACCCGAACCCGTAAAGTAGATCTCCGCGGGCTGGGCACCCAGGCATTCTGCTATCGTGGCCCTTGCATTCTCAATTGCCTTTTTGCTCTCTCTTCCGAGAGTATATATGGATGACGGATTCCCGAAGTATTCGGTAAAGTAGGGCTTCATCTGTTCAAATACTTCCGGCTTTACATAAGTTGTGGCCGCGTGGTCAACATATATTATGTTTTTGTCCATCCAAACACCTTCTTCTGGTTAAATTATAAATGTTCATAATTTATAGTTAAAGCAAAAGTTTTCTTCACTATTCACTTTCCTTATGTATTTGCAATAAAAAGAGTATCACTACGGATATTAAAAGTCAATCACGGTATACCGCTAATAATTTTTACCCTTTAATATGATAAATAAACCTTTTTATCATTTAATATTTTATTACTATTTCATGAACCTGAACCTTTCCACAATATTCTTTATTATGGTAAAATTCTCATACTCATCAAGCTGATACGTCACTTCCCATTCCCTTGGCACAATTATTATGCCCAGATCATTCACGCCGTCCGGGTAACATTTGTGTTCATAAATCCTTATCTGCCCTGAAGGATCTTCGGTATGCATCCAGACAAAAGTCGGGCTTCCGGATAAAATATGCCTGATTCCGTCTTCGGTCTGGACGGGTTTGCCGTTTACGTTTAAAATAATTTCTCCCCGTTTCATTTTCATTTTGTCCGCAGGGCCGCCCGGAATTATTTCCAGTATTCTTACGCCGCGCTGTACCGCTGTGTATAACGGTCTTTTTTTCTTTTCCGTATAAAGCCCGTACCAGTATATAACCTCACGGTACAGCAATGCAAAAAAAGCCCCAATCCATTTAAGAACCTCTATTTTTGATGAGAAGAAACCAAGAAGGAACAGAACCAGTCCCCCGACTATCAGCCTGATCGAATCATTTCTGCACTTTTCCTCGGGAGGTGTGGATATGGCCACCGACGAGTAACTGGTAACACTTATTGCTCCAATAAGGAAAAATGCTGTTCCTGTACTAACCTGACCGAGATCGGTCCTGAATATCGTACTCCATTTTACCGTTACTATGTTAATCATCAGTGAATACGGTGTAACTGACAAGGACAGGAAAATAAAGGGGACAGCATAGTATTTCTGTTTTATAAATGCACCGGTTATCTGCCCGTTATGCTGTATAAATATCGGGATATTATCGTGTTTGCGGGTCAGGTACAGCAAAACCGATTCAATCACCTGTATTGTGGCAATAAAAACAAGCATCGACGGAACATGAATTTTATCATAATTGAAAATTACGGTGTAAAGACAGATCAGCCCGCCTGCATACGACGGATTGACAAAACGGTGATTGAACAACGCCAGTATGACCATTGCAATCAGAAAAGCCTGAAGTCCTTCAGGCTCGATGTATATGCCAAGGCTTACGGTCAGGATACCGCCGAAAAATCCTGTAAGGAGTCCTGCCAGCAGAAGCTCCTCCATTACCTGACGGATATCCCTTCTTCCGCATCCGTTGATGCACTGTTCAAACCCGTATATAATTTCGAGCCTTGCCCGGACAATTATATATATAAAAAGGTATATGGCTATATATTTATAGTCAAGAAATATTGAAAACACCAGTTGTCTTGCAACTGCACTGACAATTTCCTGCATTTATCCCACCATGTACAACAGTACAGACTGACAGAATCAGTTTGCCCGTAAAATTATTAAACCCGTTCTTTTTCTGCGTTTCATTTCACTATTATTGTTCTTATTATAGCATGTTTTTAGTAATTAATGAAATTGTTTATCTTTCATACAATTGCAAAGCCTGCTTAAGGGTAGCCCGTACTTCTTCCCTGAGATCTGCCGGTTCAAGCAGTTCACAGGATGAAGAAAACTGAAGAACCCAGTAAAGCATGCCCTGCCTTGTAGTATCAGGAATTTCTGCAATAAAATGCCGCTCACTGTTTTCATCGGGATGGAGTATGCAGTTTCCGAAACGTTCAATAACGTCATCCAATATATCCATTCCGCATCTGAGCCTGACCCGGATCTTTTTCTCATCGGTATGCATGAAAACCGAATTCCTGACATAATGTTCCAGGTTGAAATTTTTATCCATGAAATATCCGGTATCGCTGACTGTCACATCTTTGATTTTGTCCATCCTGTAAATTCTGACTTCCCCCGTCGGCAAGTGATAACCGACAAGATAGTAGCATCCGCCCGAACATACGGCACCGTATGGGCTTACAATATACCTGTAATTTCTTCTCCTTGGGACCAGTTGTTTTTTCAGATTATACTCACAGTAAATGAACTCGATATTCTGTCTTGCAGCTATTGCCTGCTGTATTTTTTCGAAATTCAGATAAATTTCCTTATTCGGCGTTTTCATGCTTCCGTCCTGCAAAACAGTTCCTTTTATTGCCTGCCGCTGGTATTTGCTGAGAAAACCCAGCAACTTGTTGCACGTATGCTGTGCATGCTGGGGCTCTATTGTTTTTGAGTTAAGAATGAGTTCGGTAAGATATACTACCTCGGAAAAATCCAGCCTTCGTTCAGCCAGATAATACCGGGTATTGTTTTTATATTTTTCAGCTTTCTCCAAAATTTTGGACTGGATCACGTCCACACCGTCAAACCTGTCATAAAAAAACTCGTTAATTGCATGTATGTTTTCAATAATGGTATCAACTTTACTTACCAGCTTTCCACTGAATTTTTTGTTTATCTTTGACTGGATTTCCGACGGAAGCAGCGGGTTTTCCTCATCCGACTCTTCCTCAAGAACCTGCAGTATATAGAACGGTAACATTTTTTTCTTTATGTTTTCATTTTTCGGAAGTGTATTGTTGGGGTGTGACAAAACGGGTCACCTCAAATGTAAATGGATAAAGTAATATTACTACAATTTTCCTTTTTTTTCAACAAGTTTTTCCTCAACATACTGGAACCTTGTCAATAAACCATCATTCAGACGCATATCAGGCAAAAATAATACAGTGTATAATTTTAGTATCATAATTAAGAATCCTGAAAAAAAAAGCCGCATAAAGCGGCTTTTCAGAATTGTGTTTCCGGATTATCTCAGACCAAGAATGTACTGGTTGAGAATGGCTTCCAGCATTTCCTGTCTTCCGGAAGTAATTTCTGGTTCCCCGTGTTCAAGAACATATGCTTCAAGTTCTCTGAACCCTACTTTTCCTTCCACAATGTCCTTACCGATACCGGTTCTGTAGCTTGCATAGCGTTCTTCAATAAATTTGTCCAGAATTCCGTCCTGTACGATCTTGTATGCAATCTTGAAGCCAAGTGCGAATGCATCCATACCGGCTATATGTCCGTAGAACAGATCTACAGGCTCAAAGGATCCTCTTCTGACCTTGGCATCGAAGTTCAGGCCACCCTTTGTAAATCCTCCCATTTTAATGACTTCCATCATTGCAAGGGTTGTTTCGTAAAGATTTGTCGGGAACTGGTCGGTGTCCCACCCCAGGAGCAAATCTCCCTGGTTGGCATCAATGCTGCCCAGCATGTCATTTATTCTTGCCACACACAAATCATGCTGGAATGTATGTCCTGCCAGGGTTGCATGGTTGGCTTCAATGTTCAGTTTGAAATCCTTGTCAAGACCGTGCATTTTCAGGAAGCCGATTACAGTCGCAGCATCAAAGTCATACTGATGCTTTGTGGGTTCTTTCGGCTTAGGTTCGATCAACAGCTGACCCTGGAAACCTATTTCCTTCTTGTAGTCCACTGCCATGCGCAGGAAGCGGGCGAAATTTTCAAGTTCGAGTTTCATGTCGGTATTAAGAAGAGTTTCGTATCCTTCACGTCCGCCCCAGAAAACATAGTTTTCTCCGCCGAGTTCCATTGTAATTTCCATGGCTTTCTTAACCTGGGCAGCTGCATAGGCAAAAACAGCAGCATTGTTGGAAGTTGCAGCACCATGGGCAAAACGCCTGTGACCGAAAGCATTTGTAGTACCCCAGAGGAGTTTTACGTCACTATTCTTCATTCTGTCCTTTATTCTGGCCACAATCTCATCAAGACGCTTATTGGTTTCCCTGAGGTTGTCGGCTTCAGGCGCTATATCCCTGTCATGGAAACAGAAGAACGGAACGCCGAGTTTTTCGCAGAATTCAAAGTTCGCATCCACCTTTGCTCTTGCAAGATCCATCGGATCGGTAATATGATCCCACGGTCTTACAGCGGTACCTGTTCCGAACGGATCAACGCCTCTTCCCTGGAATGTATGCCAGTAAGCAACTGAGAAACGAAGATGTTCCTTCATTGTTTTGCCGCCGATTACTTCGTCAGGATTGTAAAACTTAAATGCAAGCGGGTTATCGGACTTGGGACCCTCGTATTTAATCTGGGGAATATTTTTGAAAAATTCACTCATATTACTAACCTCCCGTTAATATTTTTTCAGCCTGATTACGGCTTATTATTTGCCGAAAACTTTACGTATCGGAATCATTGCCGCACCCATTGCTGAAGAATTCATTCCGAATTCCGAGGTGTAAATTTTAACCTTTGACACCGGATATTTTAAAGCCTTTTCCTTAACGGTTTTTATTAATGTATCCATTACAAGGGGTGCAAAATCGGTAAAGCATTTGCCGATTACAATGGCTTCAGGGTTCAGCGTATTGATAAGGTAGGCAACCGCAAAACCAACATATTCTGCACCTTTGTTCAGAACTTCGATGCAAAGCTGCTCTCCTTGATACGCTGCTTCCACCACCTGCTTCCATGACATTGCATCCGTACCGGGTTTGATTATTTCAGATGTATACCCGTTCTTTATTTTTTCGTTTATTTCCTCAAGCATATGGCGGATTGACGCATATGTTTCAAGGCATCCCCTGTTGCCGCACCCGCAGAGCCTTCCGTTTTCCTTAACTATCAGATGCCCGATTTCCCCTGCACTGCCGCTGTAGCCGCGGTAAATGGAGTCCCCGATAAATATACCGGCACCGATTCCGGATTCAATATTTATGCAAACAAAGTTTTCCTTGTCTGAACATTTTCCAATCCAATGCTCGCATATCGCCGAACACATTGCCTCGTTTTCAATATATACCGGCATATTCAGGACTTTGCTGACCTTCGAGTCCAAATCCACCTCATTCCATGACAGGTTCGGGGCTATTATGATTTTATTTGTCTTCCTGTCCAGCAGACCCGGAATTGACAGACCACAGCCTATAAATTTCTCAAAGTTCAGCTTTTCGGCTTTAATAACTTCAAAGAATTTTTCCCCGATAAGTTCTATGACTTTATCCGCCGTGATTCCGGGGCTGAATTTGAATTCCTCCTGTACAAGGATATTCGCGGTAATGTCGGCTATAACCATCTTGATCTCGTTCATGCCTATATCAAAACCGACGGCATAGTATGAGTTCGGCTTCAGCTCAAGCATTACCGGTTTTCTTCCGCCGGTGGACTCTCCCTGCCCCGTTTCATGCAGATATCCGTCTTTAATCAGTTCCCGTGTAATACACCCGCATGCAGTCGGGGAAAGTCCGGTCAAATCGGCCAGCTCCTTGCGGGACAATCTTTTGTTCCTGCGTATCAAATCGAGTACGGCAGCTTTATTAAGTTCCTTAAGATACTGGTTATTACCCGTTATTTTTCCAGTCATGATTCCCTATACCAGTTTGGCCAGGCTCTTGAAATCCTCCTTCAGAGATTTGTATAGTCTCCTGTAAAGTTCGTAATAGCCATTATATTTCTCATGTGCTTCCATGTTTGCCTTCTGTGTTGACTTAACCTTAATCGTTGCTTCGCACGCTTCCACGACACTGCTGTAAACTCCGGCACCGACACCTGCAAGAAGTGCCACACCGAAGGCAGGTCCTTCACTGGCGTTAATGGTGCAAATGTCATAGTTAAAAACATCCGCCTGCATCTGGCGCCACAGCGGGCTCTTTCCTCCGCCGCCCGATGCCCTTACCTGGCTGATTTCAACGCCAAGTTCCTTAATAATTTCAAGGCAGTCCCTGAGGCTGTATACCACTCCTTCCATTACCGCACGGAGCATTTCCCTCTTTGTATGCTTTGCAGAGAGACCGAAGAATACGCCGCGGCAGTCGGGATCGAGATGCGGTGTGCGTTCTCCCATCAGATAAGGCAGGTATATTATTCCGTTGCTTCCGGGCTCAACTTTCTCTGCTGCCTGATCCATCAGGTAATATGGATCCACGCCCATGAGTTCTGCCGTTGCCATTTCATCCTTGCAGAAATTATTCCTGAACCACTGAAGCGAAAGTCCTGCACCCTGTGTAACTCCCATGATGTGCCATTTATTCGGAACAGCGTGACAGAAGGTATGGACACGTCCGAGAGGATCTATGCTTACATCTTCACTGTAGGCAAAAACAACGCCGGAGGTTCCGATAGTTGAAGATATAATGCCTTTTTTTACAATACCGTTACCAACCGCACCTGCTGCCTGGTCGCCGGCACCGCCCACCACAGGGGTTCCAACCTTCAGACCTGTCAGTTCAGCCGCTTTACTGTGAACAGTTCCTGTAATTTCCTGGGATTCATATACTTTTCCGAGCATTGACCTGTCAAGTCCAAGTTTGCTTATAACTTCGTCGCTCCAGCATCTGTTCGGAACGTCCAGGAACTGCATACCGCTCGCATCGGATACTTCTGTTGCATACTCTCCTGTCAGACAAAAGCGTACATAGTCTTTCGGCAAGAGAATTTTTCTTACCTTATCGAAGATTTCGGGTTCATTGTTCTTGACCCACATTACCTTTGATGCCGTAAATCCTGTTAAAGCGGGGTTTGCAGTAATTTCAATCAGCCTTTTGGCTCCAACCAGTTCGGTAATCTGTTCGCACTCTGCGCTGCTTCGCTGATCGCACCAGATAATGGCCTTTCTTAAAACCTGGTTATCCTTGTCGAGCAGAACCGCGCCGTGCATCTGTCCTGACAACCCTACACCCTTAATTTCGTCAGGCGATACACCGCTTTTTGCGATTACATTTCTGATTGAAGTATATGTTGCTCTCCACCAGTCTTCCGGATCCTGCTCCGCCCATCCGTTTCTGGGCTGATACAACGGATACTCCTGCAGGTCGCTGGCCACGGCATTTCCCATTTCGTCGAACAATACCGTTTTCGTACCGGATGTGCCAATATCCACACCCAATAAATACGCCATATTCATTCACCTCCGACACTTATTAAACTTAACTTAATAAGTTTACATTAATAAGTTTACCTTAAAAACCATAACAATGCAAGGCGGGCAATATATTATTTTTTAAGAATGAAAATCCGGACAGTATAATACCCAATCCGTTCGTTAATGCCTGTCCTTAAAGTATGAATCACCAACTGATTTTATGCATTTTGTACAGGTTTTACCTGAAAACAGCAAAGGGCAATATTCTTTTTACGCTTGATATACTGAACAATGCGAATGTATTAAGATACCATGCTGCCCATCTGGCTGATTACCATTTCGTAATACAGTCCTTTTTTGTTCATAAGGCTTTCATGGTTCCCGCTTTCCACTATCCTTCCGTCGCTGATGACGAAAATATGATCGGCATCCCTTATGGTGGAAAGGCGGTGGGCTATCAGGAAGCTTGTTCGGTTTTTCATCAGGTTCACTAGGGCACGCTGGATATCTTTTTCGGTCTTGGTATCAACACTGCTGGTAGCTTCATCAAGAATTAATATAGGACTGTCGCAAAGAACTGCACGGGCAATGGCAATAAGCTGCCTCTGTCCCTGGCTCAGGTTATCGGTGGCTCCGGACACCATTGTATGATACCCGTTCGGCAGCCTTACAATAAAATCATGGGCACGGGCTATTTTTGCTGCTTTTATTACCTCCTCATCGGTCGCGTCCTGTCTGGCGTACCTGATGTTATCCATGATCGTACCGGTAAACAGGCATGTATCCTGAAGAACCACCGAGAAACATTTTCTGAGGCTGTTTCGCTTTAACCCGGTTATCGGTTTACCGTCAATCAGTATTCTTCCGCTGTCGGAATCGTAATAACGCATAAGGAGGTTAACGATCGTGGTTTTTCCGGCACCTGTTTCCCCGACCAGTGCCACAGTTTCTCCCGCTTTTACACTGAAGCTTACATTCTTTAGAACAGGAACTGTTTTGTTATACGAAAAACACACATCTTCAAATACGACCTCTCCCCTTGGATTATCCAGGTCCACGGCATTTTCCGAATCAGTCGGCTCCTCATCACTGTCCAGAATTTCAAAAACACGTTCTGCTCCGGCCAGTGCAGACTGTATGGTATTGAACATGCCTGCAATGGCATTAAGAGGATGGGCAAACTGTTTTGAATAGCCCAGGAAACTCACCACCGTACCGGCAGGAAGATTATATCGTACCGAAAGAATTCCCCCCGTAATGGCAGTTACGGTGAAAATAAAGTTATTGATCACATTCAGCAGCGGCATCATGTAGCCCGCCCATATATGCGCCCTGGTACTGCTTTCATTCAGTTTTTCGTTAATATCCCTGAATTGCTTAAGAATATCCTGCTGTTTTCCGAAGGCTTTTACCATTTTCAGCCCAAGTATGTTTTCCTCAATGATTCCATTAAGTGTTCCGAGATTACGCTGCTGTTCAGAAAAGTACGCCCGGCTTCGGGACGCAATTATACGGGTCAGAAGTGTCACAAGAGGTATGCATAACAGGACAACAAGTGTAAGGGGAAGATTCAGACTTATCATTACCGCAAGGGAACCTGCCAGCGTCAGAATGCTTGATATCAACTGCGTTGTTGTCTGGGCTATCGTAGAACTGATATTGTCCACGTCATTGGTTATTCTGCTCATGGTATCTCCATGGGAACGCGTATCGTAAAATCCCAGCGGAAGTTTCTGCATCTTGTCAAAAACTTCCTGGCGCAGCGTATATACGAGTTTATTGGAAACTCTTAATATAATTACTCCGCTTACCGACAGAATGAGCCAGTTGGCTGCATGCAGAACCGCCATTATCATTAGATTTCTTAAAAGCATTTCTGTATCCACGGTTCTTGTCTTAAGTTCAAGAGCATTAAACGCCTTTCCTGAAAAATATGGAATCTGAACGGAAATCAATGACGAAACTGCCGTAAGAATCATTGCAAGAAAGATGGATTTTCCCCAGCGCATGTATATTTTTATTATTCGTATCAAAGTATTCCTTGCATTTTTGGGTTTTTTGCCGGGTGCAAATCGGCCGGGACCACCGCCTCCCGGTCTCATCATACCGATTGACGGCATCCTGGATTCACTCCCGGAAGTGTTCCGTTCCATAACATTATGCCCCCTTGCTGCTTTCTATCTGCGTCCTGTAAATGTCCCTGTATATCTCGCATTCATTCATAAGCTGTTCATGAGTACCAAATCCGGCTTTTTCACCGTTGTTCAGAACTAGAATTCTGTCCGCGGACATGGCCGTACCACAGCGTTGAGTTATGATTATGACAGTCTGTTTTCTGTCCCTGTTGATTAAATTTTCACGTACCCTGGCTTCTGTTACCGAGTCCAGTGCACTGGTGGCATCATCCAGTATAAGCACGGGAGAGTTCTTAAGCAATGCCCGTGCTATCGATATACGCTGTTTCTGGCCGCCGGATATGTTCACTCCGCCGCTTCCAAGAAAGCTGTCATAGCCATCCTGCATCCTGCTGATAAAATCTGCCTGGGCTTTTTCTGCAGCTTCATGCACCATTTCGTCGGAAGCATACTTGTTTCCCCACCTGATGTTTTCAGCAACCGTACCAGAAAAAAGCATTGGTTTCTGGGGTACGATCGCAACGTTTTTTCTCAGCAGGTCAACATCCAAATCCCTGATATCACAACCGTTGATTAAAATCCTTCCGCTGTCTGCATCATAGAACCGTAAAAGAAGCCATGCCACTGTAGATTTGCCGCTTCCCGTCGGTCCTATTATTGCAAGGCTTTGGCCGCTTTTGACCGAAAAAGACAGGTTTTTCAGGGCGGGTACTCCGCTTCCGTTTGGATATGCAAAGGTAACATTTTCAAACTCAATATCCCCGTTTATTTCCCCGGATTCACCGGTTCCGGCAAAATCCCCCCTGCACTCGAACACTTCCCTGATTCTGGCGGTGGAAGCCTTTGTCCTGACAAAGACATTAAATATATTCGTAATCATAATAAGGGACGTAAGTATTTGCGCCATATAAACGGTAAAAGCAGTAATATCTCCGGGTTGCGCAAGATCCAAGGAAAAAAGCCTGCTGCCGGCATAGAGTACAATAACGGTTCCTGTGCCGACAGTAAGTGTAATAAGAGGTGATATAAGGGTTATAATCATCTGGGCTGAAATTCCGCTTTCCATCAGGTCCGAGTTGGCATTTTCAAACTTATCATTTTCCTGCCGGTAAGTTCCAAAAGCCTTGACAAGCCGCACTCCCCTGAGGTATTCCTGTACAACGGTATTAACCCTGTCGATTGCTTTCTGAAAAACCGAATACCGCGGATAGCTAAATTTCATACTGATTATAATAAGAGCGGCCACTATCGCCACGATGCCGTAAATAATAAGGCTCAGCCTGAAATTGAGCAAACTGGCAAGAACAATACTGCCGACACATGTTACAGGCGCTTTAAGAAAAATTCGCATTATACCGTTGACAAACAGTATTACCTGAGATGTATCGTTGGTCATACGCGTAATAAGAGATCCGCTTTCAATTTTGTCCACGCTTTCTTCTGAAAAATATATAATCTTCTCAAACAAATCATATCTTAAATCGGCTCCCATACGCTGGGATACTTTGCTCGCCAGAATATTTCTTGTAACGGCAAAACATGCGCCGAGAAATGTTACCGCCAGCATACGGGACCCCCAGTAATATACCTGGGAAATCTGCTGCTGAGCAATACCCGAATTGATAATATTGGACATAAGGGTGGGAGCAAGCAAATCGCAGACTGCTTCTGATGCAACGCAGAAAACGGCTGTAAGAAACGGCAGCCAGTATTTTCTGAAATATTTCCTGTAGAAATTCATGTTACTTATCCCTGTCTTTCATATAGTCTGTATATTTTTATAATATATTCTTTATTCTTCATAGATCAAGTAAGAGAACAGATGAGAATTTCAAGGCATATTTCTTTTTGTTTTTTCAGGCTGTTAAGGATTTGGGATTCAGCGATTCGATACCCCTGGGCAACAGTGAGTTTATTCCCCTCCTAATATTGACATACCGGCTGAAAAGGGCACGGCTTTCACCCGGGTTCATATCCCGGCAAGAACTGCGGAAGTGATATGAATGCCTTGCCGGGCGATGCTGAATACCGGCAGAACTCTTTATCCCGTTAAGGACGACGGTCATCAGTTACCCGAATGTCATCGGTGGTAACATATTTACCACCGGTCATAAAAACTGTAGATTATCAAAGCAAACACAGCAAAAAACCATCGTCAAAGCATGGTGCCGTGGTTTTGCCCTTTCAAAAACAGTATGGCGTCCTCTTCATCCAGAGGTTTGCTTATCAAATGTCCCTGTACCCTGTCGCAGCCGTGTTCCTTCAGGTAATCCAGCTGTATGTTATGTTCAACTCCTTCGGCAACCGTACAGTGTCCCAATTTATGTGACATTGATATGATATCGCTTGCAATTACCCTTTCCGGCTCGGTATCCAGCAAATCTTCAATAAAATGCTTGTCAATTTTAAGGTAATCAATGTTCAGTTCTTTTTCTCTCAGCAAGGATGAATAACCCTTGCCGAAATCGTCTATGGCAATGTGAATCCCTGCATTCCTTAACCTGCCTATGGTATTGTTGATATATCCAAAATCCGAAATAAAAACCGATTCGGTAATTTCAATACAGACATTTGCGGGATTGATTCCCATTTTGTTCATCAGTTCAAACAACCTGTCAGAAAAATCAGGTTTCAAAAGCTGGATAACTGAAATATTGACTGAAACAAAAATATTGTTATATCCGTGTTTGCTGAGCCTGCTTAAGAAACGGAATGCATTGTTGATTACCTTATCTCCAATCGGAATAATTAGTTTTGATTTCTCTGCAATAGGAATAAACTCCGATGGGGATAAAAGTCCGAATTTTTCGGTTCTGATTCTGCTTAATGCTTCAAAACCGCATATGGAACCTGTTTTTAAATCCATTATGGGCTGGAACTGCAAAAACAGTTCATCTCCTGTATTCTCATCATTGGCTATCGAGCTTAATGCTTTTTCAATTTCTATTTCACGGTTTACCATTGCTTCCAGTTCTTCATCATAAAAACAGATTACATAGTCCTTGTCGTATAAACTGCTGGATCTTTCAGATGCAATAAGAAGTCTTCTCATAATAAGTTCTGGATCCGCCTCATCACGATTCTGATCAATTTCCAGAATTCCTATTCCGCCGCTCATTCTGTCTGTTACAAACACCGACTCCAGGGCTTCGGCTATAGTACTGCTGAATTCAATAAGCTCGTTTTTATCCTTATAGTCAGTCAGATAAAATATAAACCTGTTCTCACGGGAATGGAAAAGGCGGCGCTTATCAGTACAATACCCGTTCAGAACATCGGCAGCTTTTTTGACTAAACCCTGGGCATACTGAAACCCGTATTTGATCGTTAATAGCTGAATTGCACTCAGATTAACACTAATCAGTGCTTTTTTTATTTTTTTCTTTTCTTTCAGATCGTTTTCCAGCAATGACATTAAATATTCGCGATTAAACAGTCCTGTCAGCCTGTCGTGCTCATTATTGTACTTTAGCTCGTCTTCCATTGCTTTTCTGTCGGATATATCAAGAATAATCCCTTCCAGCGCCTCAACCTCATCTTTTTCATTAAAAACTCCCTGTCCAAGTTCCAGGACCCATTTTTTTTCACCTGATGCAGTAATGATCTCATACTCATACTTAAAAGGCTGTTTCAATGCGAGGATTTCCTTCCATTTATTCCACAGTGGATCCTTGTATTCGGGTGAAATAATATCACCGTAGGACAGTTCCCTGTTATTTAAAAGGCTTTCAGGCGGATAGCCGGTAAGATTATAGCATCCGTCTGAGACAAACTGCATTGTCCATTTCCTGTCAAATTTGCACCTGTAAGCAAGTCCGGGAAGATGGGAAAGTATAACTGACTTGCTGCGTTCACTTTCATGCAGTGCTTCTTCAAAAGCTTTTCTTTCGGAAATATCCTGAATCAGGCATATATGACCGAAGACCTGATCTTCTGAAACAACCAGCGGAGCCACAACCATATGTACCCATACGGTAGAACCATCGGGTCTGATGTATCGCTTGTCCATACGATACATATCAATTTCGCCCGCTCTTAGCTTTGTATAATTCTTCAGTTCCTCTTCCAGGTCATCCGGATGTGTTATTGCTTCCCACCCTGTTCTTTCCAGTTCCTCGCCTGTTATGCCTGTGATTTTCTCAAACATTGGGTTAACCCTTATTACAGGTTTGTCACTGTTTTTCAGTTCCTGGATAATCGCTATGCCTATAGGAGCCTGGTTGAAAATCATGTCAAAAGTAAGCATATGTTCACTGAGTCTCTGTTCAAGAGCATGTTCTGCGCACAGCAATGACGCATGAACGTCTATCCTTGTTTTCAGAGAATACATATGAACAGGCTTCCGGATAAAGTCAACAGCTCCAAGCTTCAAACCTCTGATCTCATTCTCGGGTTCATCATAACTTGTAAGTATAATTGTACGGAGTTTCATGAAACGCTCACTGCACTTTATTGCTTCCAGTACCTGAAAACCATCCATTTTAGGCATATTAAGATCAAGTATAAGTATGTTAATATCGTCATGTTCATTAAGCATATGCATCGTTTCCAGACCATCACAGGCTGTCATTACGATATAGTGGTTTTCCAGCATGCTTTTAATTATAAGTCTGTCAGCTGCAGAATCTTCCGCTATTAAAATTTTTACTTCCATTTTATGTTTCCCCCGAAATCTTACATATAAATCATTTTAAAATATCAAGCAGTTTCTCCAGTAAATCGGAGAACCTTGTATACAATGTCATTATTTTTTCTTCTTTTTCTTCCTCGAGTGCTTTCTGCAATGATACTGCCGTCTCATAAAGCAACTTTGCACCTATACTACCGGTACTGCTTTTCATTTTATGTACTATCTTCGCAGCATCGGCATACCTCTTTTCCCGTATAGCCGTCTCAAGCCTTACCAGCGTATGCTGATTTTCATTTCTGTACTCTTTCAGCACCATTTCATAGAGTTCAATGTTGTTCTCCATGTTGTTCAGCCCCAGCTGCCTGTCAAGAATTACCATACCACTATCATCTGTTTTTGCTTCAGTTCTGCCAAGAATATCCCTGATAGTTTGAATAAACTGGTCAGGATTAAATGGTTTACTGATGTAATAATGTATACCACACTGTTCACATTTCTCCCTGATACCAGGACCGACATCGGCAGTTAATGCCACAATAGGTACGTCTGCCGACAGCTGCCGAATTTTCACTGCAGCTTCACACCCGTCCATTACGGGCATATGTAAGTCCATTAGTATCAAATCTACACTGTCCTTATATTCTTTATATAATTCTACAGCCTCCTTTCCGTTACCGGCAGCTATTAATTCCATCCCTCCCTGTTTCAGCAGTGTCTCGGCAATCAACCGGTTGGTATTGCTATCTTCAACCAGTAATATACGATACTGCCTGTGAGGCCCGGTTAATGCCGCTTCCTTATAGGACCGGGCCAATGGAGCCGGTTTCATGCCAAAAATATCCATAATGCTGTTAAGCAATACGGAAGGAATAACCGGCTTTTCAATACCTGCATCAGTCCCATATTCCTTAAGCTTGTCAAACAGCTCCTCTTTCATCATGGGTAAAAGCATCAAAATTTTCGGCATTTTAGAAATACTGCCGTTTTTTTTAATTTTTTCCACAAAACAGAATCCACCCTCATCAGGGGTTTCGTAGTCAATAATGAGAAGATCGAAAGGGTTTTGGTCTTTTCCGTTTGCAGCCTCAAGCATGCTTACGGCACTTAACTCGGAACTTGTAATCTCACACTGCATGCCGAAACTTTTCAGATAACTTTCAACCAGATTAATGTTTTCACCTGATTTTCCCAGAATCAGAATTCTGAGATCCTTTAATTTTTTATCTGCTATGATTTTTTCAGATTCCGTTTCCTTTTCCATGTCAATACAAAGCGGCAGCCTCACAATAAAAGTGGAGCCTTCCCCCGGGGTACTGTAAACCTCTATCTCTCCGCCCATCATATCCACAAGGCTTTTTACAATAGACAATCCCAGGCCCGAACCCCCGAACCTGCGGTTTATGTTTATGTCGCCTTGCTCGAAAGGCTTAAACAGTTTATTAAGCTGTTCTTCCGTCATCCCTATACCGGTGTCCTTAACTGTAAACGCAACATGGTATATATCATTCTCTTTTGCAAGCAAACGAACATCCAATGATACTTCACCCCTGTCGGTAAATTTGACAGCATTGTTCAGGACGTTAAGCAGAATGTGCTCAATTCGCCCTGAATCACCCAAAAAATAATCAGGAAGCAGCGGATCTCTGATCAGCCTGAAGCCGATACCCTGTTCATCTATTTTGTAGTAAATGATACTTACCACCTTATGAATCATCTGATCCAGGCTGAATGATACAGCCTCCAGTTCAACTTTGCCTGCCTCGATTTTTGAAAAATCCAGTATATCGTTTATAATACTCAGCATATTGTTTGCTGCCTGCAAAGTCCGTTCAATATACATACTCTGTGTTAAGGATAAATCAGTCCTTTTTAGCAGGTATGACATTCCGATTATGGCATTCAGTGAAGTTCTAATTTCATGGGACATCATTGCTATTAAACCTGATTTGAAATCATTTGCCTTATCGGCTTCGTATTTTGCCTGTTCCAAATCCAGCTGAATTTTCTTTCGCTGCCTTATTTCCCTCCGAAGCTGTGCAATCCAGAAAAAAGACACCATCAGAATAACCGCAACCAGGGAACCAATACACAATGCAATACGGATAAATTGCCTGTAATTCAGTTCGCTGCTTAGTCCTACCCATTTGTTACTTATCGCAAGTTTTTCACTCTCGCTGATTGAATTAAGAGCCTTGTTTAAAATGCTTACAAGTTCAGGCCAGTCTTTCCTCACAGCAAAATGCAGTGAATGCTGTTTTTCAGCTTCAAAGGCTACAAACCTGAGATTTGTAAGCCCGTTTAAATGTATAATGTAATTTGTTGTGGCAAGGTTTCCTATGAATGCTTTTTCGGTTCCGGTTGCCACTGCGGTTAATGCAGCTTCAACAGTATCATAGAGACTTAGGTTTATATGTGAAAAAGACAGAAGGTAGCTGTGATGCGAACTATTGCGCTGTACTGCTGCGGTTTTTCCCGACAGATCTTCTATTCCCGAAATATCGGTATCCTCATTGCGGGTTACAATTACTCTCTTATAATAGTAATATGGGTCGGAAAGCAGGAAGTTTTCCTCCCTTTCAGCTGTTTTTCCGACAATAGGAAGCATATCCACTTTCCCTGTCAGGGCCATTTCGTACGCTTCAGGCCATGATAAGCCTTCCACGACTTCAAATTTCAACCCTGTTATTTCGCTGATCAGGTCAATATAGTCTGCAGCAATTCCTTTATACTCACCGTTTTCGTCAACAAATTCATAGGGCACAAAACCGGGATCAACTCCAATCAGAATAACAGGGTGTTCTTTCATAAAGGCAAGCTCATCCTCTGTCCAGCTGATACTGTTACCAAAAGAAAGAACGGGATTAACTGCAACCATTATAATAATCACTGAAACCAATGCCATGTCCGGAATAATATTCCATTTTCCTGATGTTCTTTTTTCGGGACATTGCGTTCCACGCAGTTTTTCTTTTATATATGAAAAATTAATTTCCATACCTGTTTTCAACGCTCCTGCTCCTGTTGCAGCACCTGTAGTTTCTGGCAGGTATATGCTGTACAGCGCCCAAACCTGCAAATAGGCCGGCAATAAACTCTTTGTTTATGTTCCGGCAGCAACTGGTTTGCGTCTGCCATTTTCACCGGAGTTTAATATCTGTTAACATATAAATCTTTTCAAAAAGCATTCATGTATTTTATATCCAATCAGCCAATTTCCGGGTTTTCCTGTTTACAGTTAATAAAAACTGCATAACAGTGCCTGAAACATTTTATTATCACAAAGAATTTTCACTTTTCTGCTGATTAAGTGAAAGCTCTGCTTATTATTTACTTCGGCTAAGAATAAAAATGTTTTAGTTCATATCAATCATCCCGTACCCGTCCTGCACTCGTTAACATAAAAAAGTTCTTTTCTGAATCACTTCAGAAAAGAACCTCAGAATAATTATACCAGTTTATTTGAACAAAAAAATGGCTAATCAGTATTCATAAAAGCAGAATCCAATTCTGCGTTTCTCTTCTTTCCTGCCTGCTATATGTTCTTCATCTTTCAGAAGTTTTTCGGCAGCGGTTTTCAGGTCCTCACATGTTATAAGCCTCATCTGTGCAATATCGGCTTTTTTACCGTAAAGTCTTGTAGCCTGCACTACTACAGCATTCTGAAAAAGTCTCCTGGCCTCCCTGCCGTTGCCGTATGACTCAGACCTTGCTCTTTTCCTGAAGAAATTAACTGCTATTTCCCTCCAGCCTTCTTCCAGGTCATAATCTTCATTTAACGCGATTCTTTTCAAAATCTCGGGCATTTCAACGTCTGGAGAATAGGACGGAAATTCGACCGTGAATGTGATTCTTGATGCAATGCCCGGGTTCGCACTCAAAAACTCCTTCATTTTGTTGTTTTTACCGTCAACATCACCGCCATAACCGGCGAAAATCACAAGCTTATCCCGGGAATGTTTTTCAAGTTCAACGCACAGCTGGGCAAGTGCTTCCTGGGAAAATGTATCCAAACCCTTGTCTGCATTCTGGGAAGCCAGACTATATGCTTCATCCAGAAATATTGCATCGTAATTTTCAAATATTGCCGTCACCTTTGGGGCTGTGTGGCCGACAAACAAACCTTTCAACTGTGCCGCATTTATGCTTATGAACCTTCTGTCGGGCAGAAGATTATTTTCAAAAAGAATATTTGTAAGGTGTTCGGCCATTTTCGTCTTTCCTACGCCGGGAGGTCCCAGAAATACAAACGTGTTATTTATCTGCAGCGGTTTAAGCCCTGCTTTCTGCCTTTCGTCGCTCAATTTCAGTACACAGACTGTTTCAAGTATTGTTTTTTTGACATGTTCAAGTCCATATATCTCCCTGTTCATTTTCTCCACTGCATTTTCCCTGTCAACAGCCTTTTTGTTTTTCTGCCTGTTCAGTACAAACATGCTGGATTTCAGAAATTCAAAATCTTTTTCGTCAAGGATTTTACTGTCATTATGGTCATGTTTACATGAAATAACCTTCCTGACCAGGCGAAGTATGGTAAGGTTTGCGTTCCAGCTGTGTGCTCTGTATTTTTTAAGGTTTTTCAAAACCTCATCCAGATTTACATTTTTGTCCACAGCGTAGCCTTCAGCTGCAGCAGCGTCAATCAGCACCTTTTTGTAATATTCCGATGTTATATCGGGTTCTTCAATTGAATATGTATCAAAGAGTGTTTCAAAGGATATGTCTTCTGCCGCTCCCGCTACACTTGCCATCCTTGCCGCACCAAGTGCACTTATATCTGTAATATCGCTTTCATCATTTTTTTCATCACACGTTACGCAGCATACAATAAAAATATCATCAAACTTCTCACCCAAATATTTAATTCTTTCATGCAAATCGGGCGGAAGAAACTGTTCTTTGTCAATCATAACAATCAGGGGACATTTCAACGGATACTTTTCAAACCATGGAACAAAAATGCTTCTGCCTATTACAGCCTGCTGCACACCCATACCGCCGTCAGAATATGCAAGCCTTCCATAAATATTTCTGGCTTCTTTGCCTCTAAGCTCCGAAGCATTTATAATCGGCATCTTTCCTGAAAAATCAGCTTTACTTTTATAATCATCTGCGGCATTAACCTCATCATTATCCTCTATGTCTTCATTAACCGGGCAGTTATCGTATTTATCCTGATCCAGCAATGTTGAAATGTAACTGCATGCCAGAAGTCCGGTTTGCCTGTTTTCGACTACAAACATGATTCTTGTTTTTTCAGCAGAATTAAACCTTTCGGCTATTTCTTCCAGGAAACTGAAATGTTCTGCGAACCTGAAATCACTTTTCAACACCTCAAAAGGCTGCATGGGTATATCTATGTAGCTTACAAGCTGCATGTCAGGAAGCCTCATTTCCCTGATTTCGCATCCGAGAATATTCAGCCTGTCACATGAACTGTCATAATCTCCGAGACATTCCTCAACCGCAATAATTTCATCCGGTGTCCCAATTCCAAACATTTCCATAAAAGCGTCATCAAATTCAATAGTCTCCAGACCACCATCTGTTAAAATTTCTTCGGATACTGTCTCTGTAGCATTGCTTGTACCAACAGAATCATCATCGGGTTTATTGCCTGTATCAAAAAGAGCAGCAAAAAAATCAGCCAGTCCATCACAATCGTCGTATTCGACGGCTGCTTCAGCAAACCTGTCCCACATGCTTTCATCCTGTAAAATCCCGAGTAAGTCTTCAAAACCTGTATCGCAGGGAATATCCAGGGCATCAAAAATAAAATTCATATACTCCGAACCTTTTTCGGTACTGATGCCGCATTTCAGGGAAGCTCTCAGGACGGCTGCCAAGACGGTGCAGTCATGAATACGCAGTTTTTTCATGGACAAAACCCCCTTTGTTTGTTTGATGAAATTTTACCTCCATGAGCACCCGAAAAAAAGTGTGTTGTTCAGTTGTAAGGGGTTTTGTTTTGCAGAATCAAGGCAGTACGTTTAAACGTTATGAACTTCTTCCCAATAAAAATTCCCCCTCGGGCAGACAGCCTTTCTTTGTCTGCCTGAGGGGGAGCACATCGTAACTTCGGAAAAGAACCTTAAGTGTATTTATCCAAAAGCCAATAACATATTATATTTATTTTTCGGGTATAAGTCTGATCGCAATTACTGAGTGAGGTTTTATATGCACCTCGGTATTAACACCGTTTTCATCTACCGAAAAGTCCAATGTTTCTGCAGTCAGCTCAGAAGCTTTGATAAGTTCCTGTACCTGTTCCTTTTTAAGATACATCGGCGCTCCCATTTCCAGCCATACTCTTTTAGGATTGGCGTGCGTCTCATCGATCCTCTGCAATACAGCGGACTTAACGCCTTTTATTCCGTTTATCGAAATGGTTACATTCTCTGCATCAATGGGTGACTTCGGAATCTGATGATTTGACAGCAGCAAGGTTATGCCTTCTTCATCGATGGAAGCGGTACAATCTACCGTCTGACTCTCTTCTTTAACTTCAACCTCAAGCCTTTCGCCTTTCAGCAGTGAAAGCAGCTGAAATGCACGATAGGACGGTTTCGGGATACCATGAATATTGAGAAGACCGAATCCGCCGTGGTACGGAACTGAACTGAAACCACTTTCTTCAAAAATATCGGTAAAAGTCCAGAAAGAATAGCATTTCAGTAAATCTATGCGTTCCAGTTTCAGGTTATCTGTTATTGTTTTTACTATAAATGCGGCGTTGTACGGGATATCGTGATACGGATCCCTCGGGCTCGGCGAGTTATTCCACTCGGTATAGTACACAGGCAGCGGCTCTGCTTCCTCCAATGCCTTCCTCAGTTTGCCTGTCAGTACGCCACGGCCTGCACGCGCCATCTGCTCTTCCATATCCAGCCCAAGGCCATAGGCAGCGTCAGTAGGATAATGATGGGTAGAAATAAAATCAAGAGGAACGTTGTTTTTACTGCAGAATTCCCTCAGTTCAGGTATCCATGCATCGATGGCCGAAGCAGGGCCTCCTACCTGCAGTTCACTGTCAACTTTTTTTATTGCCAGTGCAGCATGACGGTATAACTCAAAATATTCCTCCATCGTTCCTGACCAGAAAATATCCAGGTTTGGCTCATTCCATACTTCGAAGAACCATTTGCGTACTTCTTCAACGCCGTATCTTTCAACAAGGTGTCCGGCAAGCGCACCAACCAAATCTGCCCATTCATCGTAAGATTTCGGCGGGGTTATGTTTCCCTTGTAATGGAATATTGACTTTGACCCCGATGCCAGTACTTCCGGCATAAAACTTAATTCAATAAACGGTTTCATCCCTATTTCAAGCAGGAAATCAATTATTGAATCGATATTGAAAAAGGAATATTCCAATATGCCGTCATACCTTCTTTTGCAAACGCTCATATCATCATTCAGAATTCCATGAAAGCGGACATATTCAAAACCCAGCTCATCCCGGCATTTTTTAAGCTGTTTTCTCCAGTCTTCGCGCAGGGCCGTCGCCCCATGACAGCTGCCTACGCATTTTGTCCAGTACTGGGTTATCCTGCCGCATGATTTGTCGGTAAATACCGTAAGTTTCATATGTATCCCTCCTGTTAATCTGCATTATTGTCTTGCCTAATTTTATTCAACAGGTTCAATAATATATGTTCTGCCCCTCACGGCAGAAAAAGCAAATCCAATTTCAGTCCTGTTTGTCATGACAGGTTTTCCGTCACAGGTTACTTTCATTATATCACCAACAACTTCAATTGTCCCTTCAAATCCGGGACGCACAACGGCATTCAACAGTTTTCCGTCCTTCCATTCCATATCAACCTCATGACCTCCGCGTGCTACCAGGCCCTTTACATAGCCGTCCTTCCATGACACGGGAAGTGCAGGCAGAAAATGCAGCGCTATATGGCTCTGCAGCAGGCATTCTGCAATACCCGCAACCGCACCCAGGTTACCGTCTATCTGGAATACCCAGGTTGCATTAAGAAGGCTTCTTGTTGCCGAGTTTGCAAGCATTTTATGAATAAGCCTGTCTGTCATTTCATTGTCCATCAGCCGCGCATAAATGCATATGAACCATGCCAGCGGCCATGCGTTTTCTCCCGCTCCGTTTTCAATGCGCAGTTCTATGGACTTTCTTACTGCTTTCATTAATTCGGGTGTATCGCGCCAGTTGATGCTTTTACCCGGGTAACATGCAAAAAGATGCGAAATATGCCCCATACCCGGGGTAAGTTCGGGATATTCCTTATCCCATTCAAGCAGCTGCCCCTTGGAACCTATCTTATCCTCCGGCAGCTTTTTTATCATTTCCGCAAGTCTGCCGGACATTTCCGTATCAACATCCAGTATCTGCTGAATCGTGATTAATGCCGCAAAAAACTCGCGGAGTATCTGGTTATCCATTGCCGGAGCTACGCATATGGGGGTATCATATCCGTCAGGAAGGATATACCTGTTTTCAGGAGAAACCGAAGGACAGGTAACCAGTTTTCCGTCAACCTCAATAAGAAAATCCTCATAGAACAATGCCATGTCCTTAAGAACCGGATACATCCTTCTCAAAATATTCAAATCCCGGGTATGAAGGTAGTGTTCCCATACATGAAGGCCAAGCCATGCGCTGCCGGTCACCCACGGAGTGGAAGCCATATACATGTCCTGCGGCGCACAGTCGCCATAAAAATCTGTGTTATGGTGGCAGACCATCCCACGCATACCATACATAGTACGGGCTGTTTCGCGGCCTTTTTCATGCATCTTTTCCAATAAATCCATCAAAGGCATATGCAGTTCGGAAAGGTTGCATATTTCAACCGGCCAGTAATTCATCTGAAGATTAATATTAATCGTGTATTTGCTGTCCCACATGGGTGTAAACTCAGCGTTCCATATTCCCTGCAGGTTCAGTGCGGCACTGTTTTCACGCCCGCCTGAAACGATCAGGTAACGTCCGAACTGGAAATAAAGCGCTGCAAGGGAAGGATCGTTTTCTCCGTCTCGGATTGATTTTAACCTCTCATCGGTCGTTTTTTCTGGTAATGTTCCCAAATCAAGCACGCATCGGCTCATCAGGGAATAAAAATCCTTTATGTGATCCTCCCTTATCCTGTCATATCCTTTTTTAACAGCGGCATCAAGCCTTGCTGCTACTTCGTTTACAGGATTATCCGAACGGTTGGATGTGGATGATGCCACATACAGTATAACCTCACCTGCATTTCTTACAAGCAGCTGGGAAACGGGGTCCAGCAATTCTCCGTCACAGACGATACGCACCGCTGCTGCAAACTCCACTTTGGATTCATGCCCTGTCATCAGTATTGTATTTCCGTTAACGGTACGCAGCGAATCCACATACGGTGCACCCCAGCGCCCTGCACTGACGCGTTTTCCGGGTCTTCTTTCGTCCATTGCCACTGCATCGGATAATTCTATACGGTTCATCATTACATCCAGGTTGATTTTCCCGGGCGTATCACTGGCAAAACGAATACACATAACCTGATCAGGATAACTGATGAACATTTCCCTGGTGTAATTTACACCGTCATGGATGTGATTTATGTTTAAAATTCCTTCCATAAGATCAAGGTCACAGCAATAGTTTTCCGCTCCGGTACTGTTCGGAAACCAACCGTTTGCAAAGGGCAGGTGCTGGTTCAGCGCAATATCCAGTTCTCCAAGCGTAGTATAATGGCGCATGCACTGCGGTGTTCCCACCATGTACTGCATAATAAGCTCTTCAGCATGATAAATGTCGCCGGAAAGAACAAGCTTTCTTATTTCAGACAGTTTTTCCTTCAAAGACTGGTTGTTCCTGTCTATAAACTCTCCATACCATAGGGAATCGTCATTAAGCTGAATCCGTTCAATTGCCGTATGACCGTAGACCATTGCACCAAGTCTGCCGTTACCCAGAGGCAAGGCATCAAACCACTTATCGGCCTGATCGTTATAATACAGATGAAAAGGATGTTTCATCATTTGCACCTCCAAAGTCCGTAATACCTGTGAGTTTTGGTATGACACCAAACGAGGTTGCTTGAAAAAGCAACCTCGCAGGATTTTTAAGTAATGTTGCATTTATCGTTTATTTCTTTACACCTTTTACTTCAAGGTCCTTTAAGTGGTTTTGAGTCATTACTTCTCTTACCTTTTCCAGCCCGGCCTCCTGGATTTCTTTCATTGCCGCCTGGTATGCAGCATAGAAATCATTGTCATTTTCCGCAAGAACCATCTGGGCGAGATACTTGTTCCATATATTCTTAATTTTCTGGTAAGCTACGCCTGCATCAGATGTCGGATCGGGATCGAGGTTGTCAAGTCCGAGATCCCCATATATCCACACCGTACTTGCCGACCGATTTGAGGTATTCAGCATATGACGGAGGAGCAAGTGCAACTTTCTGCAGTCCGGCCCATTTTGATCTCCACATTACAAGTCTCTGCTCGAAACCGTATTTATTTTCGTATGCGCTGGCATCCGTTGATATTTCTTCCAGGATTTCAGCCTTATACTGGGGCATGCCGTTCACCCAATCAAAGGTTTCTCCCTCTCTTCCGAACAGGTTTGTAATCTGTCCTTCATCGCTCCAGCAGTATTCAAAGTAACGGATGATACGACCGGGGTTCTTGGCTTTCTTTGTTACCATTGAAGCAACCCAGCCGGGACCTCTTCCGCCTGCAAACTGAGGTTCCTTGCCGTTATATTTCTGGAATTCGAGAGGAATGTAAGTATAACCTTCATCGTTTTTCAGAGACATAATTTTAACATTATGATTCTTCCAGATATCAATCGGGAATCTTGCAGTAACACCCCACTGGGCAGAATCCACCGTTTCTCCCCAGACTTCATGCTTCATCATCAGGGTGTCAACACTGATAAGTCCTTCCCTGTAAATCTGGTTCAGGAATCTAATAGCTTCAACAAAATTCCCGTTTTCAAAAATCAGTTCAATGTTGCCGTTCTCATCAAGATATACGTCTTTTCCGTATGTTTCCGGTGCAAAAATACCTGCAAAATAAGCCATGGTATAGTTTCCGGTCAGGCCCCACTGTGTCACGTCCAGCGGTGACTCAATCGAGAACGGTTTTACGTCGGGATACTTGTCCCTGATATCTCTTAACAGCTGCAGAAGTTTTTCGGGTGTATCTACCGACGGTTTGCCAAGTCCTTCATAAATGCGTTTCTGAACAAACAGTGATCTTGCACCGTGCTTTTCAAGTCCCTGTTCATACTCTTCCTTGGATGACATGAATGAAGGCAGGTAATATAACTTTCCGTCGGTATGGGAGTGATACCTGAAAACATCTTCTGATATCATGTCAAGTAATTCAGGTGCATGTTCAGCAGCCAAATCATTTACAGAATAAATATGCCCTGCTTCAATCAGCCTTTTGGTTTCGGGAGCATACCACTCAAGAATCATTGCGTCGGGAAGATCATTGGAAGCAATCATTACATTGAGATATTCCTTTTCATTTCCTGTGGGGATAATAATATTCGGTTTAACTCCTGTATCTTCATATATATATTTTTCCACAAGAGCTCCGCGCCACGGATACTGGGTACCCCAGGCTGCAAAAAAGTAAAGATCGAATTCAAAATGTGAAGTGTCTTTCTGCCATGAAAATTTAACATCCTTAGAAGAATCGGTTTGCTGTTGATTTCCGGTATTTTGCTGCGGATTCGTACCCTGCTGCGTATTGTTTCCTGTTTTGCCGCAGCCCGTCAGCAGCAGAGAGAAGACAACTAATGCGATCAGGAAAACTCTTCCTGCTCTGCAAAGGTTTTTTGACATAACAATCCCTCCTCATAAAAATTCAAAATTTATACTTAATCCGGAAAAACCGGTTTAAGCACGCTATTTTATCCTTTCAGCGATCCAATCATTATTCCTTTCACAAAATATCTCTGAAGAAAAGGATACGCGACCACTATGGGAAATGCTGTGATAACCATTGTTGTAAGCCTGATTGACGTTGAGCTTACAGTTAATGTTGAAACATAATTTCCTGCTTTCGCATCAACGTTTGCAGACTGAATAGCCTTAACCAGATACTGCTGCAATGTTTCCAGCTTTCTGCCTCCGTACAGCAGTGCATCAAACCATGAGTTCCAGTGAAAAACAGCATTAAACAGTGTAACAGTCGCAAGGATGGGCAAAGATATCGGAAGAATAAGCCTGAAGAAAATAATCAAATCATTTGCGCCGTCAATTTTTGCGGATTCTTCTATTTCCATCGATATTCCCCTGAAGAACGACATCATTACGAATGCATTGAACGCACTGAACAGGTTGGGAATAATAAATACAAGAAACTTACCCTGCAGCTTAAGCCCGTGGGCAATAAGCAAATAGGACGGAATCAGCCCTCCGCTGAAATACATCGTTACCAGTGCCATTCCTATGAAAAATTTTCTGCCAATAAGTTTGGGTTTTGAAACACCGTAGGCAAATGCGGCAGTGAACAAAACTGCACAGAGACTTCCAATAACCGTTCTGGCCAGAGTGATTAATGCAGCCCGCAGAATTCTCTGATCCTGAAGCACATATTTGTAATTCACCAGGGAGAATTTTCTCGGTACCAAGTACACCGGACCGTTAAGCAAATCAATTGGCTCATTCAGTGAAGATATTATCACATAGTAAAACGGATATAATGTCAAGAAGATTATTATACACATTATTATTATGTTTATAATATCAAAAGCATTGCCCCGTTTTATTTTACGAACTTTCGTCATTCCTTTTCCTCCCTAGAACAGACTTTCTCCGGTCAATTTCTTCGAAGTAAAATTCGCACCTGTAAGTAATATAACCGCTACAACAGAACGGAACAGACCAACTGCGGTTGCATACGAATACCTTGACAGCACAATACCCATTTTGTATGTATACGTGTCTACAATTTCAGCAGCATCCTGTATCGCTGAATTGGTTAACAGGTACATTTGTTCAAACAAGCCGAAATTAGGGCTTATCATTCCGCCTATTGCAAAAATCAGCATAATTACAACAGTTGGTTTTATTGACGGCAATGTAATATACCATATACGGTGAAATCTGTTGGCCCCGTCAATTACTGCTGCTTCATACATTGTCGGGTCAATACTGGTTATTGCCGCAATATAAATTATTGAATTCCATCCGAATGATTTCCATACCTGTGATAAAACCATTATTGCAGGTACATATTCAGGAGTTGCCAGAAAAGGTATTGCTTTTTTTGCCAATCCAAGTTTCAGCACAATACTGTTTATCAGCCCGTTGTCCACTGCCAGAAGTTCATGCAAAAAACTGATTACGAAAACCCATGAAATAAAATGGGGCAGATAGCTTACCGTCTGAACAAGCTTTTTGAACCTGATTTTTGCTATTTCGTTAAGCAGTATTGCAAAAATTATTGGTATCGGAAAGCCAACCACAAGGTTTAAAATGCTGTAATAAATTGTGTTCCATAATGCTGCCAGAAAATACTTGTCGGTAAAGGCTTCCCTGAAATTTGCCAGTCCCACCCACGGGCTCTTAATAAATCCTTCCAGAGGACCAAGATATGGATTGTAATCCTTGAATGCGATTACCAGACCAATCATGGGAAGATAATTGAAGATTATCATCCAGACAACTACAGGAATAACCAGTATCATTAGATACCTTTGGTTCCATAAGTTTTTCCGGAATGATCCCTTTATCTTCTTTTCGGATGTTTCAATAACAGATGAATGATTCACAATGACACACCTTTCCATTTGGCAGTAGAATCGGCATTATGTCGAGACAAAGAAAGCGATGACAGGTAGTTTTCATATGATGAATTTCTATAGTTTCAGTATAAAAAATATACTCAGGGTAATCAATTTTAAAAATCCATTCTTATATCACAAATTAGGAAACCTTATTCAGTAATTCTACAGGAGCGAATCACGGAAGATTATGGTTTTGGGTATGGTAATCCTGACCGAACATCCGATACCCGGGCGGCTGAATATGCTGACATATCCCTTTTTTTTTGTCCAGAATCTCCTTAGCTTTGTCAATTCTGTATTCATTCAGAAACTGATTGAAAGTTTTCCCGGTATATTCCTTAAAAATACTTCCGATATAATACGGGTAAAGATGAATTTCCTCGGATATCCGCTTAAGAGTCAATTCTTCCATATATCGCTCTTCAATAATTTTTAAAACCATCATCGCCACATTGTTTTCATTGGAGTCTTTTTTCATGTTTATTGCAATCCTGCTCAAAAATCCCAGCAGGTATTTTCTTGTTTGTAACAAAGACCCAAACACAGATGAATCAACCGCACCCTTTTGCGTATTAAAAAGCGCCACATATACCCCGTCTGAATTACTTGAAAACATCATATTTAACTCATTGACAATATTCATAATGAAACAGTTAAGCAGTATTTTGCTTTCAGACGGGTATTCCCTCATTATTGCGAGGAATTCATCAACATGGCTGACACCACTGTTGATATCGCCAGATATAATATTTTTAATAACCTTTCCCGAAACAGAATCCACACTTTTTATCAACTGTTTTGTCAAATTCCAGTTCTTTTGAGCTGATTCCATGATATCTCTGTAAAACAAAAGTTCGCCGTAATTAGCAAGGAATTTGAATTCAAGCGCCTTACGTGCCTGCTTATAGGACAAAGGTATTGATTCGGTTTCAGCAACGGCTTCCCCGATTCCTGCAATGCAATAAATTCCGGTTTTCAATCTGATTTCACTGAGAATCTTCAAGAGTTCTTTTTCCAGTTCCTCCCCGGTTAAAGAAGCATCCATGCAGACAATTACTTCATTCGTATTTTCACTGCATGAAATCGCAATTCCTTTTGCTCCAAGAATAACATCAAATACATTCAGCACGTCAGATTCAGTTTCAGCATTTAACTTTTCCTCATAAACGGTTTTTTCAGGGTTCACAGACAGAAGAAATACGGCAACTGCATTTCTATCAAAACTTATAAGTCTCTTTATAAGCGGTAACTCACTGATATACGACAAATCTATTTTTTGATTAATAAAGTCAAACAAAAGATAGTCACAGTTCTTATTTGTATATTCCAGCCACTGGCTTTCAAGTCTAATCTTTTCATTTTGATGTTTTTGCTTATCCTCTAGTTTTTTCAGAACATTAAGAATCGTCTCTTTAAGAGTTTCTTTTTTCAGCGGTTTCAACAGGTATGCTGTAGCGTCAAATTCAAATGCCTGTTTCGCGTAGTCAAATTCATCATACCCTGATAAGATAATAATATATGTTTCAGGAAGGAAAGAACGTATTTCTCTGGACATTTGAATACCGTCCATTAAAGGCATTTTTATATCAGTAATTATAATATGGGGCTGGATTTCTTCAGCCAGCTTTTTGCCTTCAATACCATTGGAAGCACATCCTGTCACTTTGATGCCCAGGTTTTCCCAGTCCAGAAAATCCTGAAGACCTTCCCTTTCCCATTTTTCATCCTCTACAATCATTAACCTGTACATTAAACCACTCCATAAATAATCAGCTGAATGATATGTGGTTTAAACTGAATTTTTGATGGCTTAACTGAGATACAATGAAGGTTCTCATTTTTATTATAAATTAAAAATAAAGCTGTTTCAATGTACATATGTGTAAGGAATTAAGTCAGGTAATCAGTTATTTGGAATTTATTAATTGCGTGGTATACCTGATTTCTGCGTTTATTTTTGCATTATTCTGATATGCAGTAGCTTTTATTTTTACACATGCAGATATGATATTGCTGAACCATGGACAAAGCAGGAGGTTTATTCCGGAAAAACCGGCCTCCTGCTTCACGAAATGTTTCACTTTTTTATTTGAGAACCACTCTTGCCGTAAGGGCATTTTCAATCTGTTCATTGCCCAATGCATATACGATTATTGTAGGCAGACTGGTTATAATCATTGCTGCACCAATCTGACCCCAGTGTGAAACACCTATGCTTACAAAGAAATTCAAAAGTCCTACGGTTAACGGGCGGATTTTGTCATCGGCTCCGAGAATAAAAGCAAGAAAGAATTCATTGTATGTATTCATGAATATTAAAACACACTGCGTTGTTATAGCCGGCTTTATCACAGGCAGTACAATCCTGAAAAATGCCTGGTAAATATTACAGCCATCTATACATGCCGACTCTTCAAGTTCTTTCGGGAGACTTCTGAGAAAAGCATACAGCATCAACACGCATGATGACAGTGCAAAGGCTGAATACGGAAGAATAAGACTTAATCGGGAGCCTTTAAGTCCCATACTCCTTGTCATAACCAGCAGAGGAATAATTACAACCTGAACAGGAATAATCAATCCCATTGAAATATAACTCAATGCAACCCCCCTGAATTTCCAGTTCATTCTGCTGAGACAATATGCCAGCATACTTCCCAAAAACACGGTTAATAATATGGTTCCAACCGAATATATGACACTGTTTGCAAGGTATCTCGGAAAATTGAACTTCTCCAGAGCATCGCGATAATTGGTAAAAACCCATTCCCTGGGAAGACCAAACGGGTTGTCGTATACTTCGCTTTTCGATTTGAAGGATATATTCAGCATCCAGTACATCGGAAAAAGAAAGGATACTCCAATAAGTATCATAATTATGTTTACCATAACTTTCAGCTTTTCTCTCATCCGATATTCCACCGTCCTGTCTAAAACTCAATTCTTTCCCGGGCAACATACATGTTGATAATAAATGTCAGCAATAAACACTCAAGTACGAATAAAATTGCAATTGCACAACCCCTGCCGAAATCGGACACTGAAAACGCCACATAATACATATGATAAACCACCGTTCTCGATATATCGCCCGGTCCGCCTGCAGTCATTATTCTTACATGAGCGAACTGGGCCATACATCCAAGGATGGAAATAACCAGAAGATACTTTGTTACATCCTGTAACAACGGAATCGTTATTTTGAGGCTCGCTCTGAAAAATCCCGCTCCGTCAAGCGTTGCAGCCTCATAATAAGTTTTAGGTATAGCCTTGATACCGGTATAAAAAAGCAAGGCATTCAACCCAAGATATTGCCACAAAAAAGCAACCGCAATTGCAGGAACCACTGTCCTGCTGTCAGATAACCATGCCAGGGCAAGTTTATCCATCCCCAAAGCTCGTAATATGCTGTTTAACAGCCCCCACATAGGTTCATAAACGGCAATCCACATCTGAGCTATAACAGTAACTGAAACTACGGCCGGAAATACGCTGCTGAACTTAAAAAATCTTCTCATCGGCTCACTCATTTTGTCCATAATCAGGGCAAAAAGTAAAGAAATCGGCAATGCAATGAAAGTAGACACAAAAACAATAAAAAAAGTGTTATAGTTTGCTCTCCAGAAGGTTTTGTCCTGCAATACATTAATATAATTTTTTAAACCTATGAATCCCATATTCCTGAAACCGTCATTTTTCTGAAAACTGATAAAAATTTCAGGAAAAATCGGATAAATAACATAAACAGTGAATAATAACAATGCCGGAAATGAGAATACAAAAATTGCCAGTCTGTTGCCAAAAAATCTGTTCATCGCCATCACCTTATTAATTAACATCCCTATATGAGCTTTACCCATATAGGGATGTATTATGTCCATAATACTGAGGCTTCAGAATTTAAGCTGATTATTGCCTAATCAATATTTTCAGCCCATGCTCGGTTAACAGCCTCAATCCAGTCATCGGGCGAATACTGACCCGTGAGAAGTTTGCTGTTTTCCGTGGCATACTCGGCTGACATTTTTGCATTGAAAGTGGCCGCCCATATTGACGGGACCTTAATTTTTGCAGATTCAAACTGATTCAGGTTTTTCTGCATCAGAGAGGATACACCTTCAATTTTAATACCCGTATCAAGCATTGTCGGGGCCTTCTGCTCAATGTTATAATACAATGCATCCTGTTCGGCACAGAACATTGCAAATTTTGCGGCAATCTCCGGATACCGGGAGTTTGCTGATGCAAGGTATCCGCTTAAAGGTGCACCCCAATACTGAATTACATCATCGGGATCTACCTTGTCGCTGGCCGAAGGCCACGGAATGAAGTCGGTATCCGGGCTTGCTTTTTCCAGATTGCCAAGCTCCCATGAGAACATTGCCAGCATGGCTGCTTTTTTTGATGTATACATTTCAATAGCCGGACCGTAGTCTATATTCGTAACGCCGTCAGCAAAAGCTCCTGCCTGAACAAGTTTCTGAATTCTCTCCAGTGCATTCCTTACCACCGGATTTGAAAAATCTGTCTTTTTATTGGCAAGATCTATTGCCACCTGGGGATCCTCTGCCATTATCATTGTCTGAACAAGATGCAGGTTGCAGGTCCATCCGTCTTTTCCTACAATTGAAATCGGTACAAGTCCCAGTCCTTTTATTTTTTCACAAAGGGCTACAAGCTCGTCAAAAGTCTTGGGGAGTTCAAGGTTGTGCTCTTCAAAAATATCCTTATGATACCAGAGCCGTGGTGTAAAATACTGATCTGCACCAGGCTGTACACAGTATAATTTTCCGTCTTTATCAGGCTGTACAAGGTCTTTCATCTTAAATTTCTTGTCAAATCCTGTTTCTATTACATATGGATAAAGATCAAGTGCATTTCCGGTTTCGATAACAACAGTGGACAGGTTCTGTTCAGAAAACCATACATCGGGCATATCACCTGAAGCATTGTAAGCTTTGAGCTTGTTTGCGTAATCCTGACCACCGCCACCCAAATCATATTCAATCTCCACATTCGGGAACTCCTTCGGAGCATTAACTTTTATGTATTTCTCGCGTATATTGTTTCTGTTTTCGTCAGCACTTAAAGACAAAAATTTAATCCTGATTTTCTCGGCTGGTTTTTGCTCGTTAGATTTGTCATCGGTACTTACTTTCGTATCATCAGATACAGTACCACCGGGCGCAGGAGAAGGTGCACATGCAACAAAAGCAATAACCATTACAAATAAAAGTAATGAAATCATAAATTTCGAGGATTTTTTCATTACTTTCCCTCCTCTTAATTTCAGTTTTAACGGGATTCCTTTCGAAAGGCCCAATCTCATTGTAATCAAACAGAGATGATAACTGAAGGGAGTATTTTTAGCGCACAGGTAAAATTTTTGGATAATTAATAATTTATATTATACTTCTTTTGCTCTCTATATATTTACTGGGAGCAATACCATAGTATTTCTTAAAACATTTGCCGAAGTAATTGGCATCAGAATAACCCACTTTTTCTGCTACATCCAGAACAAGACTGTTTCCGCCATCAAAAAGTTCTTTTGCCTTTTTCATTCTGAATTCGGTCAGATAATCATGAATTGTCATACCTGTTTCTTTTTTAAAGACAAAACAAAGGTGTGAATAATTTACATAAAGATTTTTTGAAATCTCCTCAATACTTAATCCGCTTTTCATATAACACTCCTGAATATATTTCTTTACGTCATTAATCAATTTAGATTTTCTGGAATTTCTGTATCTGCATGCTGTTTCCATAACATTGGCGTATATTCTCTCAACCCATTCCTTAATCTCATTTACCGAACCTTTTGACTGAATTTCATCTATAATATTCAGAAAATTATTCGGTACTATTTCTTTAACAGGCAGCCTGGTTTCAATAATAAATTCCATGCAAACAGATATCAGTTCCACACAAATAACATATAATATTTCATGGTGCAGGTTTTCCTTCCTGATTTCACTGAAAATCTGATCAATAAGTTTAAATACTTCTTTGCGGTCACTTGTCCTCATATGTATCAGCAACTGATTTCGGTGCCAGGCTGTGAACGGATTTACCTTAATTTCCAGATCTTCAACAGAACAATAGGTTATTATACGGTTCATACCCTCGGTAAGTTTATTTTTCAGCGCAACAAGGGATTCCTTATATGAAGCGGCAATATCATACAACCCGTTCTTAGCATTTCCGACCCCAATTGTTATAGACAGATTCAGATGTTTCAAAACCGCTGATATAATTTGCTCCAGTCTGTTCTCAAGAAAAAGGTTTGTTTCATGATTGTTCTCATTTATACAAACAATGAAACATATCCTGTCCTTATCATCATGACACATTTCAAAAGAGAAACATTCGCCAAGGATCTCACAGGCTATATTGGAGACTGCAAACTTCCATAACTGTAAATCATCCTCGTCATTCCACTGTTCATTATCACCACGATTTATTTCTATTGCAGCAACACGGTAATATTCTGAATTAAGATTTATGTTCAGGTAATCCATTCTTTTTTCTATGCCGGTTTCATTCCAAATCAGGCTGCCCTGTATCAGCTCATTAAGAAATTTATCCCTCAATATTGGCATACTTTCCTTAACCTGGCGTTTTAATGTGTCGTACTCAACTTTAATGTTTCTTTCCCTTTCAACGGTTTTCTTAACCTTTAACAACGTATCGGTCAGTTCTTTTTCGTCTACAGGCTTGAGTATATAATCAAAAACCCCCAGCTGAACAGCCTGTTTTGCATAAAGAAATTCGCTGTGACCTGTCAGTATTATGATCTTGCAGCCTAATCCCGCTTTTCTGATTTCCTGCACAAATTCCAGTCCGTCCATAATCGGCATATTTATGTCAACAAGAAGAATATCGGGCTTTATGACGTCCAGCTGTTGAAGGGCTTCAACACCGTTTTTGGCTTCACCGCATATGGTGAAACCAAGCTCATTCCATCTCAGTGATACCTTGAGAGCTTCCCTGAAATAGTATTCATCATCAACAATCATTATTCTCAGCATAATTACTCCTCTGCCTTAATAGCCGGTAAAGTAACCGTTACATTTGTATATTCATTGACTTTACTCTCTATAGAAATCCCGTATTGAGCACCATATAGCAGTTTTAGTCTGGAATTTACACTATAAAGGCCGAAATCAGACTGATTGGGATTTGACCGTTCCAGAACTCTCCTAATCAATTCTTCATCCATCCCCACACCATTATCATAAACTTCCATTTTTACGGTATTATTTTCCAAATAGCCTCTTACAATCAGCATTCCTTTGTCTGTTTTCTGTTTCAGACCATGGTAAATAGAGTTTTCCACCAACGGCTGCAAGGTTAATTTCGGTATCTGGAACCTGTAAATTGTATCATCAACCTCTACTTTATAGTCAAGGTACTCCACATAGCGGAATTTCTGTATTGACAGATAATTCTCCGTCAGACGTATTTCTTCTTTTATGGAAATAATATCATTCCCTCTGCTTAAAGAAATTCTGTAAAAATCAGCAAGGTTTTTTGCGGCTGTCATTGCCTGCTCCCTCATACCCAGTTTAATGAAAGAAATTATCGTTTCAATGGTATTATACAGAAAATGAGGCTTAACCTGAGACTGAAGCAGTTTGAATTCACTTTCTCTTTTTTGCTGCTGCTCTGAGTATACCTGATCCAGCAGTTGATTGATTCTGTCCATGAGACTGTTAAAACCTTCTCCGAGCATTCCTATCTCATCTTTAGCCATAAAATTGGCTCTAAGCTTAAGATTTCCCGATTTAATTTCCCCCATAATCCCGACCAGTTTCATTATGGGTTTTGAGATTTTATATGATAATAGATATGATGTAGCAAAGGCAAAAACCAGGCAAATAGCACCAAATATAACAATAAGTTTGGTTATATCTCTGTTCTCATATGTTATTTCATCAAGCCGCAGTATACTGACTATTTTCCAGTTAAGCTTTTCAAAATTTGCAGTCGTTACCAGGGTTTTAACTCCGTCTATGCTTCTTATTATACTGAAAGTATTTGATATATCATCCAGTCGGTGGCTTCCCAAATACTTCTTCTGGTCAAATACATTATATAATTCATTCTTATTCTGTGTAGAAATAATTATGTTCCTGTCGTTAATTATGTAGAACTTATCATTATCGTTTATAATATTATCCAGGTAAATTGAAGCCAGATCTTTTTCCTTCAGATAAAGAACCGCCGTTCCAAGATAATGCCCTGTATCAAATTCAATAATTGACTTTGCAATAGGAAATACATCTTCTTCACCGCCGTACTTAAACCGAATCCTGGTAAGTCCCAGCCAGACGGGTGTTTTTTTCTTTCTTATTTCGTCAATAACATCACTGTTAAAATACTCTTTTATACTGGAATTATCCACATACCCTACATCAAAAATACGACCTTCGGAAGATATAATACTTGCAGCGGCAATATGGGTAATAGGCTCAGCTACATTGCTTGATACAGTTGATAATATCTTCTCCATTTCAAGATTGTCAAGCTTGTCCAGTTGTCTGCTGTTAATACGTTGAAGCTGATCCTGAAGCCTTCTGTCTATGGAAAAAATTCTTACATAGTTCTCGGAGTTATTTATTAAATTCAGCAAGCTCCTGTCAATTAAAGCCAATTCTCTTCCCGCGTTTTTAACTGCTTTGTCAACAATTGCCCGATTGGATATATTTATAGTCAAAAAAGCAAATACAGACAATGACACCAGAAGTATCCCGGTACAAAAAATGAATATTTTATTCCTGATTGATATATTGTTAAATAACTCATTGAGACCGTATATTCTGCTTTTCTTACTCATACAGTAACTATTTCCGTACATGGTATTTTTATATGTATTATAACATATTTCGGGATAACATTTTATACATATATACATAAGAAACAATCAGGCAGGAAGGGTGCAGCTTAAAAAATAACCCCACGGACGATTTTGTCTGCTGTCGTTTATACAAAAATAAAACAAGCGGGTCTCAGAAAAACTGAAACCCGCACTTTTGCTGGTCGGAGTGAGAGGACTTGAACCTCCGGCCTCTTGGTCCCGAACCAAGCGCTCTACCACCTGAGCCACACCCCGATGCCATTTAATAATACAATATTAATCCTAAAAAATCAAGATAAAATTTTATGGCTATACATCTGATATTAAAATTAATGCTGGTATAGAATAACTAAATGAAAAGGGTGTGTAACAGGTTAACCTAAGCCACACCCCGGATTTCTGACAGTGTTTTTTATGTAAACTAATTTTTATGCATGATTCCCAGTCAGACTATATCTATACAACCGTTTAATTAATGAAATCTGTAAACACATAAACTGTAAAAACGGTTATCCATCAAGTCGGCTGTTCAATTCCTCAATCAAGGGCAGCAACTCTACAGGTTTATGTATTATATAATCGGGCACTTCATCGGGTGAAGACGGGTTCATATTATACCGGGGCGACCAGTCAAGCAGAATGGATGTTATGCCGAACCTGTTCGCTCCCGCTATATCCTTCCTTATGTTGTTCCCAATCATGACAACTCTTTTCTTGTCTTCTTCCGTCAGATTGTTCTTTTTCATTGCGTCCTCGAACATGACTGCATTGGGCTTCTGTTTTCCGACAATTTCGGAAATTGTCCATGTTCTGAAGCAGTATTTAAGACCAAGCAGGGTATATACATTTTCGAAGGACCTGGCTTCACCGTCCGCCACCAGAGCAATTGTATAGCCTGCTTCATAAAGTGCTTTCAGTGTTTCGGCAGCACCTTCTATGGGTTCGGCATAAACTACAATCCCGTCTTCATTCCTGATTTCGGTTGACTCGTCTATAATAGTGTCGCCGCTGTCTATGAAAATAATCAGTTTTTTAGATTGCTTCTGGTTCATCATACGTAAATCCTTTCAGTTTTAATTCTTCAGCCCTGTGACATGCAACAAAGTGGCCTTCCTCTATTTCACGGTACTCAGGTGCATCCTTTTTGCATATGTCGATACAGTAACTGCATCTTTCGTGGAAATAGCAGCCGCTTGGAGGATTGGCCGGATTCGGTATTTCACCGCGGAGGGGAATTCTGTTCATTTTGTAGGTGGGATCTGCCACGGGAACGGATGACAATAAAGCCTCGGTATACGGATGCAAAGGTTTAGAAAACAAAGCCTCAGTTTCGGCAAATTCCACCATTTTGCCCAGGTACATGACCCCCACCTTGTCTGAAATATGTTCGACCACCGACAAATCATGGCTGATAAAAATGTATGTCAGTCCGAATTCCTTCTGCAAATCCTTCAGAAGATTTATAACCTGTGCCTGAATGGAAACATCCAGAGCGCTGACGGGTTCATCACATACAATAACCCTCGGGTTCAGCACCAATGCTCTCGCAATCCCTATTCTCTGTCTCTGACCTCCTGAAAATGCATGCGGGTAACGTTTTAAGTAGCTGGGATTCAGTCCGACTTTCAATGCCATTTCGGAAGCACGCACTTCCATCTCGCTTCTCTTCATTTTCGGGAAATTGGCCTTTAGCGGTTCAGTTATTATATCAAGAACGGTCATACGGGGATCCAGGGATGAATAAGGATCCTGGAATATCATCTGGATCTCTTTCCTGAGTTCTTTCAGTTTCTTTTTGTCAATGCTCAGGAAATCGTATGTGACTCCGTCTTCGGCAGTATAAAGAACCTGCCCTCTGGTGGCCGGTATCCCTCTCACAATGCATCTTCCCAGCGTTGTCTTGCCGCAGCCCGATTCCCCGACTATTCCGACGGTTTCCCCTTTTTTGATGCTGAAACTTATATCGGTTACAGCTTTTACCGTAATTTTTTTCGAGGTATATTCCTTATACAGGTTCTTTACTTCAAGTATGTATTCACTCAATATTTGCCCCTCCCTCACAGGTTTTCCGTTCCACGGCATGGCAGCTGACAATATGACCCGGACCGACCTCAACAGGTTCCGGATCTTTTACGTTGCATACTCCGTCTATGCGGCAATGGCAACGGTCATAAAAACCGCATCCGGGAGGCAGATTCATTGCCAGCGGAACAGTACCTTCAATGGACTCAAGTCTTTCTTTTCTCTTAGAACCAATTTTATGCACCGAACCAATTAAACCTTTTGTATATGGATGCCTGGGATTGAAATATATCTCTTCCACAGGTCCCGTTTCAACAATTTTTCCCAGATACATTACCGCAACCCTGTCGCACATTCTAGCGACGGTACCCAGATCGTGGGTTACAAAAAGAACAGACATTTTAAGCTCTTTCTGCAGTTCCTTTATCAGTTCAAGAATCTGGGCCTGGATGGTAACATCAAGTGCGGTGGTGGGTTCATCGGCTATAAGAAGTTTTGGCCTGCAGACCAATGCCATGGCTATTAATGCACGCTGAAGCATACCTCCCGAGAATTCATGGGGATATTGATCATACCTTTTTTCGGCATTGGCTATTCCCACCTTTTTCATCATATCTATCGTAATTTCCCTGGATTTCTTTTTGTCTTTCGTTATATGCAGCCTGGTACATTCATTTATCTGATCGCCTATTGTATACAACGGTGAAAAACAGACCATCGGCTCCTGAAAAATCATGGATATCTGCTTTCCACGGATATTTCGTATCTCCTGTCCTTTTGGCGGCAGTTTAAGTATATCCACCTCGCCCTCGTCGGAGTTAAAAAGAATCTCTCCGGAAGTGGAGCATTTCCGGTCATTAATTGCCAGTATTGCTTTGCATGTAAGCGACTTTCCACACCCTGATTCCCCGACAAGTCCCAGTGTTTCTCCCCTGTCGATATGGAAAGAAACACCCCGCACTGCAGTCAGTATGCCTTCGTCCATGCTTATGTTTATATGCAGATTATTTACCTTAACAATAGTTTCTTTTCCGTCCATACTGTCCTCCAAACTCTTATTTATATGGATCTGCCGCATCCCGTAATCCGTCACCTACAAAATTGAAAGCCAGTACCGTAATAATTACAGCAAACAACGGTATAAGTTTCCACGGATGCATTGCAATGCTGGTGATTTCCTGGGCTTCCTGAAGCAATACACCCCAGCTTGTAGCGGGAGATCTGATGCCGAGCCCCAAAAAGCTCATCGATGTTTCACCGATGATCATACCCGGTATCGATAACGTCAGACTGACAATAAGATAACTCATAAATCCGGGTACAAGGTGTTTTATAATAATCTTCCAGTTGCTTACGCCGGCTATTTGCGCTGCCATTATATAGTCTTCTTTTCTTAAGGAAATGAATTTTCCTCGTACAATTCTGGCAAGTCCCGTCCATGAAATAAACGAAACGATAATCGTTATATACAGATATACACGGACGACGGGAATATCAGGAGGTATGGATGCAGAAAGCGCCATCCACAAGGGGATTGTCGGGAGTGCGGACAAAACTTCAATGACCCTTGATATAACCGTATCAATTGCACCGCCGAAATATCCCGCAATTCCACCTATTATAATGCCAAGCACAAAACTTATAAGAGCGCCTGCAAACGGTACGGTAAGCGAAACCTGACTTCCCAGAATCATACGGGAGAACAGATCCCTTCCCATTGAATCGGCTCCAAATAAAAGTATCACTCCGCCTTCTTCCACGCCAAACAGGTGAATATCTGTTTTGAAAAGGCCGAAAAGTTTATATTCGCTTCCCCGGGTAAACCATTTTATTTTATAAATCTCATCCTTGTTTTCCACGTAGTTTTTTCGTTTTGTTACAGGATCACGCTCCATCTTAATCCCATATACAAACGGACCTACATATTTTCCCTCATGAAACAGATGTATCTTTGTCGGAGGCGCATTTACAACCTTTGAATTATATGAAACCAGGTTATAGGGTGCAAGGAAGTTTCCAAACAGGGCTACAAAATAAAGGAAACCCAGCACCCAGAGGCTTGCCATTGCCAGTTTATGCTTTCTGAACTTCCTTCTCATTAATGTCCACTGAGAAGCAAGATAATATTCCTCTTCCTTGATTTTGTTTTTGTCTTTAACATCCTGCAAAACCATTTCAGCTACTCCTCTCCGCGTACCTGATTCTCGGATCAAGCCATGCCAGAACTATGTCTGAAAGTAACGTTCCTACCACCACCAGAAATCCCTGAGTCAGCAGAATGGTTCCGGCCAGATACATGTCCTGAGTTTTCAAAGCTTCAAAAAGAACCGGCCCCAAAATAGCCATATTCATGACAATGGCTGATATTGTCGAACCGGAGAAAAGGCTTGAAAGAGAACCCGCAAGCCCGCTCACTACGGGATTCAATGCAGCTCTTAAACAGTATTTGTATATTATCGTTCTTTCACTGACTCCTTTGGCACGAGCGGTCAATACATACTGCCTGGTTATTTCATCAAGCATCTGGGCTCTTATAGTACGTATAATGCCGCATGTATTGCTCGTTCCTATAACAATAACCGGAATAATCAGGTGTTTCAGAAATGTTCCGAAATTGCTTAAATTCAGTCCTTCCCTGAGAATTTCTTCCGAGAACAACCCAATCAGAGGATCACCTGTCAATTTGAAAGAAGCAAACATCAATATAATCGCCAGAAGAAAATTAGGTATTGCAAGTCCAAGAAAACCTATGGCAGTAAATATAAAATCACCCACCGAATACTGGTGAAGAGCACTGTATAAACCAATCGGAAGCGAAACCACGTATGTAAATATCATAATTATAAGGGTGACCGATATGGTCAGTGGCAACCTTGACATAATAACGGTCCATACAGGTCTTTGATATGCAAAGGAATAACCGAAATCACCTTCAGTAATTATATTTTTCATCCATTTAAAATACTGTATGTACCAGGGCTTATCCAGCCCGTACTGTTCCCTCAGCCTGGCAATATCCTGGCTGGTAAAAACTTCACCCTCAGCACTCATTCTTGAAACATAGCTTGTAATAAAATCACCCGGCGGCAGCTGAATAATGAAAAAAACAATAACAGACATCAATAAAACCGTAGGAATAAACATCAAAACTCTCTTAAATATATAGTTTTTCATGCCTGCACATCCATCCCTTACTTTAATTCCAGGCCGGAAGCCTGTTAAAGGCTTCCGGCCTGTCTATTATATTAGCATAACATTAAACATTCAGTCAGTATCAGGTGCAGTTGTCAGTCTTCAAAATACAGACACTGGAAATGTGCAATTCCAAAATCTCTGAACTCATCACAGAAGATTGAGTTTTCAGGGAAGTTCTTTATTTTCTTGTCCTTTACAATCAGCACAGGCAGAGATTCCATGTAACCGATAACCCATATGTTCTTCTCATGAAGTTTGAGCATTTCAAGCCCAATTCGTTCTTTTTCCTCTGCTGTGATAGCGGCTCTGAGCTGATCGTACAGTTCGCAGAGTTTCTTCAGATCACCGGTGGGTTCCACTCCCTCTTTGCCGTTTGAGGCAACCCAGTTACCAATGGCTCCGTACCAGGGCGCATAATTTCTTACAGGAACAAGAGTATCGGGTCTCAGGATAATACTGAACGTCGTTGCAGGAGTTACAGGAGCCAGAACGGCTTCGTGGTCATTGCTTGTTGTCATGTTGTCAAGTACTGAACGATCCACAGGTTTATAAGTTGTTTTAATTCCAACATCGCCAAAGTATTTCATCAGGAGTTCGGCGGAATCATCAGCATTGGCATCGGTAAATGTCTGGATGTTCAGAACAAAATCGGTACCGTCTGCGAAATCATAATATCCGTCCGGTCCCATAACAAGGCCGCAGGACTCGAGCAATTGCTTTGCCTTTTCAGGATTGTATTCTGTCCACTTGTTGGCCCATTCCTCACTGTAACCCATTGCGCCTTTCGGCGGGGCTGCCTGTCTTCCCTTGGCAAAACCGTCGGAAATGATTTCGGCATATTCTTCACGGTCTACGGCGATGGACAGGGCCTGTCTGAAATCAGGATTCTGGAACAGAGCTCTCTTCTTTTCATCTTTTACGGTCTGGTTCAGGTGGAGCTGTGAAACAAGATCAGCCCAGGATACTGACGACCATTCAACAAATTCATATCCGCCTCTTTCCATGTTTTCAACCAAAACATCATAATCGGCGTAGCCTACTGCCGCTATATCGACCGTACCGTCCAGAATCTTGAGCAGTCCCTGCTGAGCATCCTGTATTTTTATAAACCTGAGTTCATCTGCATAAGGAAGCTGCTGGCCCTTCTCGTCAACCTTCCAGTAATACGGATTTCTTTCCATTACAAAATAGTCGCCGTCACAGTCATTATTCGGAGAGTTTTCAAAAACTACCCACGGGCGAAGGGTGGGTCTTCCCGGAATATTCCAGTAATAATATCCGGTTTCCTTGTTCATTGCAACTGCATCTGAAAATCCCATTTCTTTGGCTTTCTTTTCAGCTGCCTCTTCTCCTATAAATTTCGGAAGGATCTGTTTATACCAGTGTGCCGGTGCAAAACACCATTTTCCGTTTATTGCAAGTTCTTCGAGGAATGTTGGTTTCGGGGCCTGGAATTTTACCTTGAATGTATAATCGTCAACCTTCACGAATTCGGCAATTGTCTCATTGCCCGCTGCATCCTTCACCTTAAAGCAGTCCCACAGGCTCTTTCCGAAAGTCTCGGGAATACACATTTCGTAATAGAAGAACAGAACATCGTCTGCGGTAAAAGGCATACCGTCGGACCATTTCATACCTTTTCTCAGGTAAATTGTATATTCGGTGGCATCTTCATTAACATCAAAACCTTTTGCAACGTTGGGTTCAACTGTACCGTCTGTCTTGAATCTGAACAGGGCCTCTTCAGTTATCTTACCGTAAAACCACTGGGCGTTTTTCCCTGAATAAGTAAACGTAAACGCTCCGCCGTATTTGCCTATACTGTCCATGTACTCTACCATTATGTCTTCCGGATCGGGCAGGCGTTCTTCTACAGGCGGCAGTTTCCCTGAATCAACCAGTGCTTTCAGCTCGGGAGCCTCGGTAAATTTGGATGTACTTCCGGTTTTGCTGTCAGGTATCGGTGTGGGGCTGGCTTTAACCGTATCAGTCGCGTCAGGGGTCTGAGCCGCCTTTGTTGGTGCTGTCGTCGGTGTCTTGCTGCCTGTATCCGCAGTCCGGCCGCATCCAGCCAATAAGCCGACAGTCATTACAACTGTCATGAGTAACGCTAATACTCTTCTTTTCATGTAAAAACCTCCTTAACATCATTATATTTCATTTTTTGATTAATAAGATCCTGAGTCGGATATCAGCAAAGCCTTTCCTGCAGGTATATACAATTCAGTTATCGCCAGTTACAGCTTTAAGTGCTTCCTGCAAAAACAGCATTGCCATTGCCTGCCCATAAGGCATTCTTTTTATTTCAATGTTCCTGTAGTGCTGAATGCTGTCTCTCCCCATGCTTGTTCCGTAAGAAACCTTGTCCACATATCCTTCATCATCAATACAGTCCAGTATGGGTTTTATTGCTTTTAATGCACAGTTTCTGAACCTTGTATTTATTAACCCCGTATCCACAGCTTTAAGGATCCCATAACCGAATCCGCACGTCGCGCTCGCTTCGAGGTATGATGTCGGATCGTTGATAATCGTGTGCCACATGCCGCCTGAATCCTGGTATTTTTCCAGTGCTTCCACCTGGCGTGTCAGCAGCTGTACAAGGTATTTTTCAATCCCGGCTTCACATCTTACCGTGGCTAGGAATTCGGGTATCGCAATGGTTATCCAGCAGTTTCCCCTTCCCCACAGCGCTCCGGTAAAATTATGATCGCCGTTGAAAGTCCAGCCATGATACCATAACCCTGTCTTTCGGTCCGTAAGATACTTGGAATGCATCAGAAACTGGTATTTGGCCTCTTCCACCCATTTTTCGCAATTGACTGCAACACCTATTTTTGCAAGAAAAAGAACCGACATGAACAGAGTATCCACCCAGATCTCATCCTTGTTAAGCGTGTCAGATGTAATATGCTGAAATCCGTCTTCCCTTGTTCTCGGTAAATATCTGACAAGCCACTCTGCCCATTCCGTGCATACTTCCCTGTACCTGTCACACTTCGTATATTCGTACAGAAATGCCATAGTAAGCATCGGTGCTGTTGTATTGATGTTTTTCGAAGGAAGTCCTGTCTGAAATTGCCTGTCATAATACTTTGTAATGATATCAAGATATTTTTTGTCCCCCGTTGCTTCAAACAGTTTCCAGAAACCAAAAAGACTTACTCCCTGAGGCCATTCCCAATACCGATACCTGTTGATGTCATCACCGGCTAAATTATTGCTTTTCATGTTTTTTATAAAAATTTCGTCATCTTCATATAATGTTTCCCTGGATTTGTCGATAACTTTGGCCAGTTTCTGACGGATGAAATTTACTTCAGCAAAATCAGCTTCAACAGATTTGATAAGTTTTGTCCTTTCTTTATGCATATCGCTGTCCCTTTCACAGAAAATAGCAAAATAAACAATAAAGTAAAATATTACTTAAATGCGCAGCATTCCTGATATTTTACCCCGATAAAAGCAGATTGCTTTGTCATATATAACAAACTTACTAACATCAGTTTAGCAGTTTTTAAGCAAAATATCTATGCAGTAATTGCTTTTGTCTTTCCATAAATATTGCAGATTTTGCTATGTAGTGTTATATTATTGACAAGAGACGGATTAGGGTGATTTTTATGCTTCTCGACAACACGCTTATTTATGAAAAAGGGCATCTTTTTGAAATAGGAAAACCCACCGAAAGCCTTTATTATTTCTTTGATTATGATGAGCGGTATTATGACATAAATATGGAATTTCAGCATTTTCACAATTTTTACGAAATACATGTCCTGCTCGATGACCATGCCAACCACATCATTGAAGGAAATCTGTACCGGATTGAATTTCTGGATTTCGTATGCCTCAAACCATATTGTCTTCATAAATCGGAGTATCCGAAAGGCCCACCGAAAAAAAGACTGATAATCCAGTTCAGTATACCCGCCCAGGCAGGCCTTTTGCAGGATGATGTAAGCGAACTTCTGAGTATATTTGAGGCTCCGCTGCCAATATACCGTTTTGAACAGAAAAACAGGAACAAAATTATAGCTATTTTAAATGACATATTTATAATATCGAAATCAGACAGTGCAGTGCAGGCATTATCCGTTCACTGCAGATTTATAGACCTTTTATGCACACTATATAATCACCGGAATGAAAATATATATGCCCGAAACCCTTAATACTCCTGCTTCAAAGATTTATTCAATCACATCGTACATACACAATCATTACAATGAGGATCTTTCCCTGAGCAGCCTGGCGCACAAATTTTTCCTGAGCAAATATTATTTGTCCCATTTGTTCAGGGAAGTAACGGGTTTTTCGCTGACCGATTACATTCATATGACCAGGATAAGAAATGCCCAGCAGCTTCTTTTGTTTACCGACAAAAAAATAACCGAAATTGCTGCCCAGTGCGGATTTGCAAGCTTTTCCCAGTTTAACAGGATTTTTAATAAGTATTGTAAAACTTCACCCAGCAATTACAGGAAAAAAGGAAACATGAACTATTCCCGAAAAAACTCCCTTTCCGTGGTATATACAAGAGACTGAATTATCCGAATCAAAATCTGAACCGGACAGGATATGCGAAAATAAACATCCTGCCCGGTTTTATTAACTCCGGATTTTTATATTTACATATTGATTTTCCGGAAACTGTCGGAAATTCTACGACAGATTTTCCATGTGTACCGGCATTAATGTGGTTATCGCATTATTCCATATTACAGAGCTATGATGATTTTCTTTTTGAATACTGTCTTACCAGGAAATCCATCAATTCACCGGGCCTTTTTCTGACAAATTCAGCCTTGTCGGCAAACAGCATGCCATACGGTGCATCAACCGTGTACGGTTCCCATTTGGGCATGTCTTCGCCCGTTGAATCTTTCCCGTTCGGATCACCTGACCGGATGAAGTTTGCCCAATAGTTGCACATCTGCCGTGCAAGATCGTAATGCTTTCCGACAAAAGGTCTCCAACACTTTGCCAGGGTTTCAAAGGTAAACCACAAGTCAACCGAGTGAAATGCTCCGGGGTTGTCCCATCCCGGGATTTCCGCATCAAATACATAATAGTATATCAGAACATTTGAGCCTGTATCGGAGTTTGCCTTTGCCGCAACCCGAATCGCATACTCAATTGAATTAACGGTAGAATTCTTTATAACGTCTTCCAGAGTGCTGTCGTTAAACCTGCACAGATCAAGAAATTCGTCTGCATCCTCCCCAAACAGCTCAATTGCCATACATTTAAATTCTTCCTTGCTTTTTGCTTTCGGCACTGCAAAAAATTCATTGGAAGTGTGCCCGGTAAGAATCGGTACCTGCCAGCGTTTATTCTCCAGGAAAAGCTGAAAAGCATTTCCTGTACAGAAAATTCCGTCTTCAACAGGCCACCAGAAACGATTATATTCCAGTGTTTTGTCAAGTATGTATTTTGCATCCAGCTCACGGGCTTCTTTCAATGATGAAACACCCAGGAATTCAAAAAACTTTACTCCTTCCTTTTCTGCTTCTTCCAAAGTCATATTCATACGCGGCATCATATTGTCAGGATACAGAGGGGCAAAAATTCCGCTTTGGATTATAGCCCGGTTAAACAATCCTGCATTCTTCGGCGACGTAAGATGGTATAATACACTGCCGCCGCCGGCAGACTGTCCGCCAATGGTAATATTGTCAGGGTCGCCGCCAAACGCAGCAATATTCCTTTTAACCCAGCGCAGACCTGCCTGCTGGTCAAGCAAACCGAAATTGGCGGGTGCTTCAGGTGCTTCAGCCGTAATTTCAGGGTGGCACAGAAAACCAAAAGTATTAAGCCTGTAATTAACTGTTACTACAACAATACCTCTCCGTGCTATACGTTCACCGTCAAACTCCATTTCCGAAGTATACCCCACCTGGAAACCGCCTCCAAAAAACCATACATACACAGGCAGTTTTTCATCCGCACTGCGCGCAGGAGTCCACACGTTAAGGTAAAGACAGTCTTCACTCATGGGAATATCCGGATCAACGTGCCATTCCCTTGCATAAATGTTGTTCTTGTCAAGAGCCGAGTTGGCCTGTAAGGATATAGGCGCGAATTCAAATGCATTAAGGACTCCATCCCAATCTTTTACAGGCTGTGGGGCTCTCCAGCGGTTTTCCCCTGTCGGCGGGGCAGCAAAAGGTATTCCCTTGAAGCTTGTTATACGCGGATCTGCTGCAGGCAATCCTCGTATCAGACCGTTTTCTGTCCTTACAACTCTAAGCATGTTTTCTCTCCTTTCCATGTTATTTTCAATGTAATAAAATAAGGCTTTATCCGTAATATCCGACTGAGTCAGATAAATCGTTTTACCGTTTATCATAATTTTATCAGAATATAATCAATAATTAAAGATTATAAATTTTATTAAATATAGGGTATTTACTTTGCTTTTATTCAGAATATAATATAATAATATACAGGTATATTACTATTTCGTGAAGATTCAGCAATTTTCAAAGATGCAGTCCGGTTTCAGATCAGGCATAACGAAGTAAAAGGTTTTATCAGTAAACATGAAAGGGTTTGAGAAGATTGATTACGCTGAAGGAAATTGCTCAATTATGCAATGTATCAATCAGTACAGTATCGAACATACTGAACGGAAAATCAAATGTCAGTGAAAAAACCAGGCAAAAGGTACTTGAAGTTGTACGCCAGACGGGTTATCAGCCGAACTATTTTGCACAGGGTATTCGTAAACACAAAACCCGTGTTATCGGTATCATTGTGGAAGATTTAAACTTATTCAGCACACCTCCGATTGTCGGAGCAATAATGGCATACTGCGAGGATCATAATTACCGTACAATTCTGATTGACATGCGCCTGTACTATAAGTGGTCGGATACCTGGTACAATGACAGCATTAAATATAATTCGGTCCTCCAGCCCTCAATCAAGGAGCTGTTGTCAATAAAAGTGGACGGTATAGTATACGTGGCAGGGCATTGCCGGACAATCAGATGTTTCCCGGATGATTTCAAAATTCCCGGAATTGTTGTCTACGGAATTTCAGACTCGCCAAAATATACCTCAATAGTAATAGACGACGAAAAAGGCGGATATGACATCGGCAAATATTTAATTTCAATGGGGCACCGAAAAATTGGCGTTATTGCAGGTACTCCCGACAATATACATACAATGAAACGTCTGGCGGGATTTCAGAAAGCACTGTTTGAAGAACAAATTCTGTATAATCCCGACCTTGTCAAATACGGCGACTGGATGAGGCCGTCCGGATATAAACTTGCCGAAAGTCTTGTAAAAGAAGGGGTTACCGCAATCTTCTGCATGAATGACCTAATGGCGGTAGGGTTATATCACTACCTGTATGAAAAAGGCATTAATATAGGGGAAGATATTTCTGTGGCAGGATATGACAATAAAGAAATCGCCGACTGCATAAAGCCTGGTCTTACAACAAATGAAATTAACCTGGAAAAAATAGGCAGAGAAGCAGCAAGGGTAATGATACAAATGCTTGATGAAGGTTACGAACCTGAATCAGGAAAAATCATTAAAATACCGTGTCAGCTTATAGTTCGCGAATCGGTAAAGAGAATCAGTGAAAGTATCGCTTATGAAAATACTGAATCCGCCTGAAGCCGGAATACAGGATATGAAAAAATCCTGTATTCCTTTTAGAACCAAATTATTCCGTACACAGGGTAAAAGACCCGAAATGTGCACTTCCTGAGCCCCTGTAGGTAAAATACAGCGCCTGAATTCCGTCCGGAATTGGGATATCGGCCGAGTATTCTGTCCATATGTTTGAAAAATCCACCGGAATTCTTCCAAGCACTTCTCCGTTCCACGATGTTTTTACCTCAAAGAAACCGCGGCAGTAACCTCGCACTTTAATTTTTACAGACTTTATCCCTTTGCAGTCAAAATACTTGAAACCTGCCGTTGCAGAATCTTTCATATTTGCTATGTAGCCAATTTCTTCGTCTCCGTCTTTTCCGTCCTGGGTAATTTTCGGGAATTGATTGTTCATCCACGAACATGTAAAATCGGTGTAAACTGATTCCTCTTTACAGAACAGGTTACATGCAATATATGTCGGATATTCTCCGCTGCCTGCCAGCGGTGTATCAACCGAACCGCATGATGTCATCTCAACCTGGGGAATTGAGCCGTCTTCAAGAATTTTAATTTTCTCCATGCATGCCTGCCTGCTGAAATTGGTCCCGTTTGTATGCCGGTGATAAAAGATATACCATTCACCGTTAATTTCAACAATGCTGCCGTGATTGTTACCCCCATAATACATGGGCTTTTCAGCAGGTTTATATGTATCAATATGAAGATCGCAGTTACTTACTATCACACCGCCGTATTTGAAATCTTTCGTCGGATGCTTGCTTGTGGCATAGCAAAGTTCATGCATTACGACAGAAGAATATATGAAGTAGTAGGTATCACCCTTTTTTCTGATTGAAGGAGCCTCGAAGAATTCGTGCCCTTCAAACCCTGTCCCTTTGCTGTATGGTTCGCTCGGAGCTATTATTACAGGTTCTTCAACAACAGTAAGCATGTCAGGTCCCAAAACCGTGGCCATTGCCCCTTTTCTTGATTTATCCCCCCTGGCACAGAAACCAGTATACAAATATGTTCTTTCTCCTTCGGTCAGCACCGCAGGATCAAATTGGGGCTGATCGCCCTCCCTTTCACCAAGCCGTGTTCCATCCGGATAATGTACATATCCGTAAAATTCATACTTGCCTGCGGGTGTATCACATACTGCAACAGAAACAACAGGAACTTTATCCAGAACATAATACAAATAATACCTTCCGTCAGGTCCTACGGTTACATCGGGCGCGTACAGGCACATCCTTCCGTCCGGATTAAGCGGATCATCGGTTTTTCTGTAAATTACACCTTCATATCTCCAGTCAGCAAGATTATCAACCGGAGCAGACCAGCATACATAATCGTTCAGGCAGTAAACATAGCCGTTAAAACGGTCATGAGAACCGTAAATATACACCCTTCCGTCAAACACATAAGGTTCTGCATCGGGTATGTACTCCCATGACGGCAGATATGGATTGAATCTTTGTTTTTTCATTGTCACAGCCTCCATTTATTTTATATTGTTTTCTTGTTAAATATTAGAAATCGTTTTAATCTATGCTTATGAATACGGTTACTTCTCCTGTCATAAATCTTATCCTGGAATGGTTTTCGGTCTGTTGGTAAAATTAGTTTAACGTTTTTACAGCAAAAAAACAATCCCGAATATAAATCCTGAGTCCAACTACTCGCTGCAACCCGACATAAGCCTTCTGTATACTGCATTTGACGGTTCACAAAAGATTATGCTCTAAAGAAAAATTATTGCCGGATTAATAATTACAGTAAACAGACTATATAAAACGTTTTATCTTGACAAGGTTAAATATTTTAAAATATAATAAAACTAGGTCAAATAAATTGTAATGCTTATACACTTGCTAATCAACTGCCGGGATAATCTGACAATCAGTGAGAATCAACCGCCTATTATTAATTTTTATTAATATAAAATTTAATGAAAGGGGATCAAAAAATGAAAAAACTAAGAATTTTCTCACTGCTTGTGGCTGTCATCATGATTGTTGCTTCTTTCTCAGCATGTTCACCTCCGACCAAGGACAACACACCAGACTCTTCAGTTTCTACTCCTGATCAAACATCTCAGTCGGAAGAAAAACCAACAGAACAAAAACCTAAACCAATAACCTTTACGATGTTCG
>ENA-UPSB01000124-UPSB01000124.1-bioreactor-metagenome-genome-assembly--contig:-NODE-124-length-139612-cov-837.012719_pt1 | contig 139612 bp, 103 predicted proteins | sample MGYA00238182_ERZ773286 | MGnify/ENA primary metagenome ERZ773286 (study PRJEB29026, sample SAMN07631240) | bioreactor metagenome | isolation source: Switchgrass digestor | place: USA: Dartmouth...
ATATATTATAAATTCTATATACAATCATTGTCAAGGAATTATCAAAAATTTACTGTGGTACTGGGACGGTTTCATGACGCAGCAAAGTGAGGTCTGTTTTGTCTGACCCTGTTATGTCAAAAAGTTGAGAACTGTCCCCCATCAAAGAGCCGTTACCTTGACCCGGGACAAGAGTGGGACACGGGAACCGTCTGCGTATCTTGTCCGCCTTTTCATTCATCAGCAAGTATATTATACTTAAATAGGCTGTGCATTGACGCACTGCTCAAAGAAATCATCATTTGATGCAGGATTTTTCTGCCTATTTTTGGTTCAGGAGCATATATGCCATTCAAACTTACAAGGCCAAATAATCAGGACGAGCCGGCAAAGGCCGGTATGCAGGACAAACCGACGATTACCGTGTCGGTCCGTGAACTGCTCGAATTCGCCATGCAGTCAGGCGACCTCCGCACCGCGTCATATTCCCCTTCAAGGGCTGCCGAAGGCACCAGGGGCCATGCAGAGATCAGAGCAATTATAAAACAGATGTTGTCCGATGATGCCATATATGAAACCGAGGTCCCGATAACTTTCCGGTTGGAGGGCGACAACCTGGTACTTGAGATAACAGGCAGGATAGACGGGCTTTTGAAGGATGCAGCCGGTGACACTGTCCATGAGATCAAAACAACGATGCTTCCGCTTGAGCAGATAGAACATGACCACGACCCTCAGCATTGGGCGCAGGTAAAATGTTATGCTTATATGTACGCCCGTATGCATGGTCTGGACCGTATAGCCATAATGCTGACCTACTACCAGTTGGATGAAAAACAGGAGAAATCCTTTACAGACATTTATGATATCGATTCCCTGGAATCATTTTTCATGCCGTTGGCCGGAGACTATATGGCCTGGCAGGAAAAGATGAACAACTGGGCTATCGTAAGGGACCGCTCCATACATCAGTTGGATTTCCCCTATCCGGAACGCCGTAAAGGCCAGCAGGAACTAATGGACGACGTATATGACACGATCGGGGTCAGGGGACTGCTTTTCGCGCAGGCGCCCACCGGGACAGGGAAAACCGTAGCCGTTCTCTTTCCGTCAGTCAAGGCATTGGGCGACAGACTGGTATCAAAGATCTTCTATCTTACCGCAAAAACCACAACAAGAAGCCTTGCCGAGAAGTCTTTGGAAGATATGCGCAAAAAGGGGCTCCGTATAAAGTCGATAACAATAACGGCAAAAGAAAAGGTGTGCTTTAATGGTACACATTTCTGCAACCCGGAGATCTGCATGTATAAAGAGGATTATTACGGGAAGATAAAAAAGGCTCTCGAGGATGCATTGCAGGAAGACGCGCTTGACCGGACCGTTATAGAGAAATATGCCTCAAAATACTCCATATGTCCCTTCGAACTGACGCTGGACCTTTCGCTTTTATGCGATGTGATCATATGTGACTACAATTATCTCTATGACCCTAGGGTCAAATTGTCCAGGTACTTTTCAAAACGCGGGAATTACTGCTTTCTTGTGGATGAAGCCCACAACCTGGTCGACAGGGCCAGGGACATGTACTCGGCGGAGATATCCAGGCGCTCGTATTTCAGGCTGAAAAAGCAGGCAAAGGAAGAGTTGCCGGAAATATATGACGCGCTTGACAGAATGCACAAGTGTTTTCTTGATATTTCAAAGGCACTGGCTGAAGACAGCGGCGATCAAAAGAAAGGCTTTTATCTCGTGGAGAGGGCATATCCCGATGAGCTCTGCAGGCCGATCGAGCGCTTCACAGGCTTAGTCGGAGACTTGCTGCCGAGGATCCCGGCAGTATCGTTCATGGATCAGCTCCTTGAAGTCTACTTCGACAGCCTTCATTTTTTGAGGATTTCAGAATTGTACGATGAAAGGTATGTGACGTGTTATGATAAGTCGGCGACAGATTTCAAAATAAAGCTGTTTTGCGTGGACCCGTCAAAACTGCTTCGCGATGCCATGAACAAAGGACGGGCATCCATACTGTTCTCGGCGACCCTCTCCCCCATCGGGTACTTCACATCGATGCTCGGCGGCGGGGATGACGCCCGTGTAACGGTTATACCTTCGCCTTTCCCCAGGGAAAACCTCTGCGTTTATATTGATGATTCCATATCGACGAAGTACAAAACAAGAATGTTTTCTTACGACAGGATCGCGGAAACGATACTGGAAACCGTATCCGCCAGGACAGGCAACTATATGGCATTCTTTCCTTCCTTTGAATATCTCAACGAGGTCTATTACAGGTTCATGGGCATAAGCCGCGGCATCCGCTCGCTATGCCAGACTCCCGGGATGTCTGAGGCCGCAAGGCAGGAGTTCCTGGATGAGTTTGAAAAAACAGGAGAAACAAGCCTCGTAGGATTCGCAGTGATGGGCGGCGTCTTCAGCGAGGGCATCGATTTGGCCGGAGACAGGCTTTCCGGAGCGATCATTGTCGGTGTAGGGCTTCCACAGATATGCAATGAAAGGAATATCATCCGGGCACACTTTGACGAGCGGTCGGGGAACGGGTTTGAATATGCATATATATATCCGGGCATAAACCGGGTGCTGCAGGCTGCGGGACGCGTGATACGGACAGAGGACGACATGGGCGTCGTTATATTGCTGGACGAACGCTTTTCGCACTACAACTACAGGGAACTGCTTCCGCCGGAGTGGACCCCTATCCAGAAAATGTCGGACGGTATCCTGCTCACGGATGTTTTGCAGGACTTCTGGGGTTGAGCGCCCACCGGCGGCACTAAAGCACGGGAACGGTCCTCCTGCCTCAGGCAAGAGAACCGTCCAATGTCCGTAAAGATCATCTTTTAAATAAAGCCGCGCATCAGGTCTTCGAACGTGTCGCGCCTGCGGATCAGCCTGGGACTGCCGTCAAGGCCTATAAGCACTTCCGCCGGCCTAAGGCGGTTGTTGTAGTTGGACGACATGGAATAACCATACGCTCCGGCATCCATTACGCCGATGATATCCCCTTCGGCTGCTTCCGGCAGTTCCCTGTCGTTGGCTATTATGTCGCCGCTTTCGCAGATATTCCCCACAACGGTCGCCTTCCGGACCGTGTCTGTCTTTAGTACAGCGTCGTTCCGGTAAAACTCGATATCGTGGTGAGAATCGTACATGGCAGGACGGATCAGCACGTTGAAGCCGACATCCGTTCCTATATACGTTTTGCTGCCGTTCTGCTTCACTGCATGCACCGTGCCCAGCAGGACGCCGCATTCCGCGACGACGTATCGGCCCGGTTCTATCTTCAGCCTGACCCTCTTCCCATAGTTCGCCGTCCAGTCCTCCATCAACTGTGAGAGCCCGCGGCCCATTTCCTCAAGATCCAGCCTCTGCTGCCCTTCCTGCTTGCGGTATGGGATGCCGAATCCGCCGCCCATGTCTATGAATTCGAGATCCTCAAAATTGGAAGCAATGTTCAGCAGGGCTCTTGCGGCCTGCAGATAGCTTGACGGCTCCATGAACAGCGAGCCAATGTGCTGGTTTATCCCAGCGAGGCTGAGCCTGTATTCCTTCAGTATTGCTTTCACTTCGTCCATCATTTCCAGGTTGATGCCGAACTTGGTGTTTTCGCCGCCTGTGACCACTTTTGCATGATGGCCCGCTCCTACGCCCGGATTGAAGCGGACTGCGACCTTTCCTCCCGGATTGAGCCTTCCGTACTGTCTCAACTGGGACAGCGAGTCACAGCTTACCAGGACGCCTTTGTCGATGGCATACTGCATTTCTTCGGCAGAAACATTGTTGGCCACGAACAATATCTCATCCGGCCTGTATCCTGCAGCCAGCAGGACATGTATCTCTCCGGGCGACATGGCGTCCGCGTGGAGCCCTTCATCCCGGATTATTTTCAGCAGTTCCAGGTTCGAATTGGCCTTTATCGAGTAGTTGGATCTGTAGTTGGAATACGAGACGAGTCCGGCCAACTCACGGCACCTTTGCCTGAGTATCGACTCATTGTAGACATACAGCGGACTGCCGTATTCCCTGATCAGTTCGGACGGTTTGCTGCTGCCATAGAAATTTGTCTGTTCGGTAAAGTATACCTTCATGCCGTTTCCCCCATCTACTTTAGTATATATTATGTCGACACATATTTTTGTTATATTGTCCTGTATGTGTCTTTTATATCGTTTCTGATCATCGTTAAGGGTGTGTTGGCTCTGTCCCGTTTATCCGAATGGCCTTCCGTCCCTGAGGAAGTTAATGATGCATATGATCAGCAATGTCAGCAGCAGTATCGTACTGAATGTATAGAACAGCATGCCCGCAACGGATTTTTTCTTTTTCCCTGCCATAGAACTGACACCTGGCCCCCTCTTTTTGACTGCCAGCCGATCCTGCCATGTGATATTCACTGATGTAACTGTTTCCGGCGCCTGCTGTCAATGTTCCTGATCCTGCTGCTCTCTCTCTTTCAGCTTTTGGAGCGCCCAGTTCCTTGTCAGCACCGACCTTGGGTGCAGCGGCTGCCCTTTTTTCAAAACATGCCTTATGGTGCTGTTTATCCCCGCCACAATGGCTTTCTCGAGGCTTTCTTCCGCCGCTTTCCTTATTTCATCGACGCCTTCGAAGTCCCTGCCGGGTTCGATATAGTCCGCGATGAAAACGATGCTGCTTATGTCGTCCATCCCCGGCCTGCCCAGCGTATGGTCGGCTACCGCGGCAAGTATCTGCGGATCATCCACGCCGAACAGTTCCCTTGCCATGTGGGCGCCGATCTCTCCATGCAGCAGTTTCGGCTGCGATCTCGATATTTCATCGACAATGATACCATACTTCTCACATATCGGTAAAACGGCATCTTTATCCAGGTCCTTGGCACAGTCGTGGATAAGTCCGGCGACCGCAGCCTTGTCAACATCGGCGCCGTATTTTTCCGCCAGCCGGATGCACGTTTCCATCGTGTTTATCGAGTGCCTGAACCTGTGCGGTGTGAGCATATGCTGCATCTTTTTCATCATTTCATCCAGATTGAGCATCTTCCATGTTACCCTCTTGTGTCAGTAGCGTTTTAGTACCATCTTCAATGTATACAGGCTTCTGTATAAGTCCTGGCATATATCAGCCCCTGTACAGACCCTTTTCATATATATACCGTTCGACGGACCCGGGAACAAGGTATTTTATGGACCGCCCCTTCCTGCACCTTTCGCGTATATCCGTGGAGGAGATATCTACCAGGTGTGACGGGACAGGATGTATCCTGGCGCCTTTTCTCGTGGAAATCCGATGTATCGCTTCATTGAAGCCGGCTTCATCATAGCCCGGGCGCAGTACCGCTATGAACTCACAGAGCCGGAATACTTTCTCGTATTCCCTCCATGTAACCAGCTCATGAACTACGTCCGCGCCTACGATGAAATATATGGCGGTTTCCTCACCGTAATCCTCCCTGAGTTCCTGCAAAGTGTTTATAGTATACGTCAGGCCGTTCCTGTCTATCTCTATGCGCGAGGCCTCAAAATAAGGGTTGGAACTGACGGCAAGCCTCACCATCTCGAAGCGGTGCTCCGCATCTGCCACCTCACAGCCCGGCTTGTGCGGCGGCTGCCCCGAAGGGATGAACAGTACCTTGTCCAGGCCTGCCTTTTCGCGGACATCTTCTGCGATTATAAGGTGGCCGTTGTGGATCGGGTTGAACGTCCCGCCCATTATGCCGATCCTTTGTGGTTTCCGGTCCGGTGCCCCGGGCTTGCATTGCGTCCCGGTACTATATCTTGCCCCGGTCTTATATTGCGTGCCGGACATGTATTCGGTTTTGCCAGTCCCGTTCCTGTTTTCCATAACCATTTCCTTACGATCGATCAGGGAATATGCAACTGCCGTACAGCCATGATTGCAGCATTTGTCATACAGCGGCACGAACTGCTGTGATAATCCTTTAGTTGCCATCCATGTACGCTGCAACAGATTTTTCCTGTATTACTTCTTAATACCGATATCTCTTCGGTAATGCATGCCTTCGAACTTGATCTTTCCGACCGCGGCATACGCTTTTGCGCGCGCATCGTCGATGGTGTCCGCCACGGCCGTGACTCCAAGGACTCTGCCGCCCGCCGTATAATACTTACCCGCTTCCAGCTTCGTTCCCGCATGGAAAACTATCACCGACGGATCTTTCTCAGCTTCATCTATACCCGTGATTTCCAGTCCGGTCTCATATTTGCCCGGATATCCGCCGGAAGCCAGTATCACACAGACAGCGGACCTGTTCTCCCATTCGATGTTTATCTCTGACAGCCTTTCATCGATGATCGCTTCGAATATGTCAATAATATCTGTCTTAAGATGCGGCAGGACCACCTGGGTCTCAGGATCGCCGAACCTTGCGTTGTATTCGAGCACCTTCGGCCCGTCTGCCGTGAGGATCAGGCCGAAATACAGCACGCCCTTGAACCTGCGGCCTTCTTTTCTCATCGCTTCTATTGTGGGCATGAATATGTTTTTCATGCAGTAATCGTTGATTTCGGCAGTATAAAGCCTGCTTGGCGAGAATGTGCCCATGCCGCCCGTGTTAGGCCCCATATCGTTGTCCATGGCACGTTTGTGGTCCTGGGAACTGACCATCGGGACCAGCGTCTCGCCGTCAGTGAAAGCGAGGATCGAAACCTCGGTGCCGACCAGGAACTCCTCTATGACGACCCTGTTGCCTGCACTTCCGAATATCCTGTCGGACATGATGCTGCGTACTGCCTTTTCAGCTTCATCGTAATTGCCCGCTATGATCACGCCTTTCCCCAGCGCAAGCCCGTCAGCCTTCACGACCGTTGGGTAACTGCATGTCCTGAGGTATTCAAGAGCGTTATCGGCATTATCGAACACCTCGTATGCGGCGGTAGGGATGCCGTATTTCTTCATGAGGTTCTTTGAGAACACCTTGCTGCTCTCGATCTCGGCAGCAGCCTTTACAGGCCCGAATGCACGGATGCCCGCATTTTCCAGGGCGTCGACCATGCCCGCCGCAAGAGGATCGTCCGGCGCCACGACTACGAGATCTATCCCTTCGCTTTTGGCAAAGCTGGTGATGCCTTCAATATCCATTGCCTTTATTGGTACACACTGCGCCAGCGACGCAATGCCTCCGTTGCCCGGCGCACAGTAGAGCTTGCTCACTTTCGGGCTCTGTGATATTTTCCATGCGATGGCGTGTTCACGGCCGCCTCCGCCAACGATAAGTACCTTCATCTTTCCACTCCCCGTCTGAACGATTTCATCGCACACTTACGCAAATGCCCTGAGATCCATTTACAGGGGACCGTTGCCTTGTCTGGAAGCCGAGAACTGTCCCTTCTGTTCAAAAGGTGAGAACTGTCCCCGTATCTCAGCTCAGTGTTTGAAGTGGCGTATGCCGGTGAATACCATTGCGATGCCGTACTTGTTGCATGCATCGATGGATTCCTGGTCCCTGATGGAGCCGCCGGGCTGTATTATGGCTGTGATGCCGGCCTCATGAGCCGCTTCGACGCAGTCGGAGAACGGGAAGAATGCGTCGGAGGCCATGACGGAACCCGGTGTCTTGTCCTTTCCGTAATAGTCGATTGCTATGCGTAATGCCGTGACCCTGTTGGTCTGGCCCGGTCCTACGCCTATGGTCTGTTTGTTCTTTGCCAGCACGATCGCGTTGGACTTGGTGTGCTTGACTACCTTCATTGCAAAGACCAGGTCTTCCATCTGCTGGTCGGTGGGCTTTGTACCGGTGACGCATTTCAGGTTTTCAGGGTCAATGAGGATGCTGTCGCAATCCTGCACGAGCAGTCCGCCCGAGACCTTCTTCATGTCATATGTCCCTGCCGGCTGTTTTGCCATGATGTCTTCGATCTGCAGCAGCCTGAGGTTTTTCTTCGTCCCGAGTATCTCAATGGCTTCCGGGCTGAATGAAGGCGCGATTATTATTTCATAGAATATTTTCTTTATTTCTTCCGCGGTCCTTGCATCGACTTCCCTGTTCAACGCCACGATCCCGCCGAAGGCTGATACGGGATCGGCTTCGAATGCCCTGACATATGCATCGAATATGTCGGCGCCGCTGGCCACACCGCATGGATTGGCATGCTTTGTAACTACCACCGTGGGCTCGTCGAACTCTTTCAGAAGCTCAAGCGCTCCGTTGGCGTCATTTATATTATTGAAGGAAAGTTCCTTGCCGTGGAGCTGCTTCGCACCGGTAAGGCAGCCTTTGCCGGATCCGACTTCTTTATAAAAGACAGCATTCTGGTGAGGGTTTTCCCCGTATCTCATATCCTGTACTTTTTCGAATGTCAGCGTCAATGTTTTGGGGAACGACACATCTCCCAGTTTGCTCCTGAGATACGCGGCAATGAGTGTGTCGTAATGGCTGGTGTGCTCGAATACCTTGTATGCCAGCCTGAACTTGGTCTCCCTGGAAACGTCCCCGGTCGCCTCGATCTCTTCGATCACTTTGGGATAATCCGCGGGATCCACAACGACGACTACATCCTGGTAGTTCTTCGCTGCGGATCTCAGCATTGTGGGACCGCCTATGTCAATGTTCTCGATGGCTTCTTCCAGCCTGACGCCTTCCTTGTGGATCGTCTGCTTGAAAGGATAAAGGTTGATGACCACCATATCTATAGTGTCTATACCAAGTTCCTCCAACTGCTTCATGTGGTCTGCGTTGTCACGTATAGCCAGGATCCCGGCATGCACTTTCGGATGCAGCGTCTTTACCCTGCCGTCGAGGCATTCCGGAAATCCGGTGATCTCAGAGATACCAATGACTTTGATGCCCGCATCTGCAAGAGTTTTGTATGTTCCTCCTGTCGATATTATCTCAACCCCGCGCCCGGCAAGGGCCTGAGCCAGCTCAACAACGCCGGTTTTGTCGGATACGCTGATCAATGCACGTTTAATCATTCCGTTTCCCTTCCTTTATATATAATAATATAACTTTACTAACACATGTACAGGACATGGATCTTTGTCCACATACATTGCCATGGCAATGATGTACGGGTAACATTATCCCTTGCTATATGATCCTGACCTTCCTGCCCTCGACAACGAGCCGGCCTTCCTTGAACAGCTTTATCGCTTCCGGCAGCAGTTCCCACTCCGCCTGCTGCATGACTCTCAGCTGCAGCGATTCCGGTGTGTCGTCATCCATTACTTCAACGGCTTTTTGCAGTATTATTGGCCCGCTGTCGTATTCATAGTCTACAAAATGGACCGTGGCACCCGTGACCCTGACACCGTACTCGAGGGCTTTCTGGTGCGGTATTATCCCATAATAGCCTTTACCGCAGAATGACGGGATCAGCGACGGGTGGACGTTGATGATCCTGTTCCGGTATGTTTCGACGAAAGTTCTGCCCAGCATCGACAGGAAACCTGCGAGAACTACCAGGTCCACATCGTATTTCCGGAAATGTTCTATCAGCGCCCTGTCGTACTCTTCTTCCGAAGCGAAACTCTTTTTCGAAATGCATACAGCGGGGATATCGTTGTTTTTTGCCCGCTCCAGCGCATATGCGTTCTGCCTGCTGGAAACGACGGTGACAATTGTGCAGTCTTCAAGATATCCGCTCTTGATTTTGTCTATGATCGCCTGCAGGTTGGTACCGCCGCCGGATACCATCACTCCGAGCTTAAACATATTCAGAACCAGCCTTTCCTTTATCCAGGGATCCGGATAATGGATCCAAAATCTGCTCTTCCAGCGGTTCTTCCGCTGTTACATCAGTTCTCCTGTCAGCACCCGTTCCTTTTATCCATTGGAATTTGCCGGGCCTTCTCCGTCCGCACCGCATTCGGGTCTGTTTTCATTCGATCCGCCTTCTGTGCTGTCTTCGACCTTTCCGCATACAGTGACTGCTTTCCCTGGTTCGCACAGTTCCACTCCTTTTTCTCCCCTGATGATCTCGCCTATGATATAGGCATTTTCTCCGATCGAATTGAGATATGCGACTGCGCCGTCTGCTTCGTCCGGGTCCACCGCAAGCACCATTCCTATGCCCATGTTGAACGTGTTGTAGATGCTTTCCACCGTGATCTTGCCTATTTCCTGGAGCAACGTGAATATCGGCTGCACGGGCCATGTGCCTATATCTATCCTTGCCCGCAGCCCGTCCGGGATCATCCTGGGTATGTTCTCAATAAATCCGCCGCCGGTAATGTTTGCAATGCCTTTTATATTGTACTTTCCCTTTACAGCGAGTATTGACTTGACATAGATCCTGGTAGGTTTCAGGAGTTCCTCGCCAAGGGTCGAATTGAGCAGCCCGACATATTCGCTCAGTTTTTCCTTGTTGGGGTTGAGAAGCTTTCTGACCAGCGAATAACCGTTGCTGTGCAGGCCGGAAGATGCAAGGCCTACCAGCTTGTCCCCTTCCCTTATGTCTCTTCCGTCGATTATTTTTCTCTTATCCACTATGCCGACTGCAAAACCGGCCAGGTCATATTCATCCTCCGGGTAAAATCCGGGCATCTCTGCGGTCTCTCCGCCTATGAGGGCGCATCCCGCCATTACGCAGCCGTCAGCCACACCTTTTACGATCTGTGCGATCTTTTCAGGCTTGTTTTTGCCGCAGGCTATGTAATCGAGGAAAAACAGCGGCTCAGCCCCTCCGCATACGATATCGTTGACGCACATGGCTACAGCGTCTATGCCTACAGTGTCGTGCTTGTCCATCATGAACGCGATCTTCAGCTTTGTACCGACGCCATCCGTACCCGACACCAGCACCGGTTCCTCGTACTTGGCCTTGTCCAGTGCGAACAGTCCTCCGAAGCCGCCTATATCGGTAAGCACCTCGGGCCTGAATGTACGCCTTACATCGTCCCTCATCAGCCTTACGGCTTCGTAACCGGCTTCTACATCAACGCCGGCCGCTTTGTAGTCGATCATGCAAAATCATCCTCCAATGAATTTTCATTTTGGGCATCAAACATTGCTCAATATTCTGTACTTACTGCAGAAAGTGCAGCGACACTTCTGCCTATAACCCTTCTTCCCGGAGCTTCTTCTGCAGTTCTTCGTTTTTCTTTTCCACTTTCCTTGCCAACTTAGCCTTGTATTGCCGCATCTTCTCACGCAGTTCGGGATGTGTTCCTGACATCACCTGGACCGCCAGCAGCGCCGCGTTTACAGCTCCGTCTATTGCGACAGTCGCAACGGGTATCCCCGGAGGCATCTGCACGATGGAAAGCAATGAGTCGAGTCCGTCCATCGTCGATGACCTGACCGGTACCCCTATGACCGGAAGCGGCGTATATGCCGCGAGGACTCCCGGAAGGTGCGCAGCTTTACCTGCTGCAGCAATTATCACTTCTATGCCGTTGGATTCAGCTTCAGATGCAAAGCGGGCTGCCTTGTCCGGCGTGCGGTGTGCCGAGCAGACCAGCACCTCTGTTTCCACTCCGAAGTCATTCAGCGTTTTGATGCAATCCTTCAGTACAGGATAATCGGAATCGCTGCCCATCACCAGTGCAGCCTTAGGCCCTTTTTTCATGCCTTTTTCCGCAGTTGTAGCCATAAATTGCTTCCTCCCCGGTTCTGCATATGTCTGTCCGATCCATAGCAGTTATACATATATTGTAATATATAATCTTCCCTTATGCTAAAGAAGTCCGCCTGATATGACGGACTTCATCATTGAACTGCATTTTATTGTCACGATTACAGCGCCTTGATCAGGTAATCTAACAGGAAGATCACCGTAACGATGTACATAATGGGATGTACTTCTTTTGCCTTCTTTGTAAAGATCTTGGTGAGGCAGTAGAATACGAACCCTATCTGTATACCGGTCGTGATGCTGTAAGCCAAAGGCATGACGACTACTGTAAAGAATGCGGGTATTGCTTCTTCCAGTTCGTCCCATGCAATCTTTCCTATGGATTCTGCCATCAGTATACCGACGATTATAAGTGCTGCCGAGGTAGCCGCCGAAGGAACCATTGCTGCGATAGGCGAGAGGAAGAGCGACAGCAGGAACAGTATTCCGACCGTTGCAGATGTCAGACCGGTCTTTCCGCCTACTGCTATACCGGCTGCACTTTCAACATACGTGGTAGTGTTGCTGGTACCGAGCAGAGCACCGATGGATGTTGCAGTTGCGTCAGCGAACAGTGCCCTGTCAAGTCTGGAAGAGAATCCTTTGCCATTGCGGAGCGCTTCTTCGTCCAACTGGTCGAATATGCCTGTCTTCCTGCCGGTGCCGAGGAATGTCCCTATGGTATCGAAAGTGTCGGCAAGGCTGAATGTCAATATGAGAGCAAGTATCTTAAAGATCTGAGAAGAATCACTGAACAGTCCTGCAATATCAAGCTTCAAGAATGTCGGCGCAAGGCTCGGCACTGTGAATGAGAAAGATTCCGGAAGCTGTGTTACTCCCATCGGTATGCCTATCAGCGTAGTTGCGATAATTCCGATGAGGATCGCACCTTTGACCTTGAGGAGCATCAATACTACGATTATTACCAGTCCGATGATCGTCAGGATCGAATCAGGGCTTGTAAAGTCCACTATCGAAGGTACTATTTTGCTGAAAGCGCCGGCTGCATTTGCTTCTCCGTCAGGCGTAAAGCTGAGGATGTGGCCGCCGATCAGACCGATGTATGCGATGAACAGTCCGATACCGCCGCTGATTGCGTACTGCAGGGATTTCGGGATCGCATAGATGATCATTTTCCTGATTTTTGTGACTGTAATGACGATGTTGATAATACCGCAGATGAAAACGATTGCCAATGCCTGTTCCCAGGGCAGCCCCATTCCGAGGCACACAACGTAGGTGAACATGGCGTTGAGCCCCATTCCAGGTGCCTGTGCATATGGTACGTTAGCCACGAAAGCCATGATGAACGTTGCAATGGCAGCCGCCAGGATCGTCGCTACGAATACGGCACCCCAATCCATGCCAGTCTGGCTTAGTATGCTCGGGTTGACGAATATGATGTAAGCCATCGTCATGAACGTGGTGATGCCTGCTACGATCTCTGTCCTGGCATTCGTACCCTGAGCCTTGAGTCCGAACAGCTTGTCCAACATAAAATTCCCCTCCTATGAGATTTAAGAGATAATTACTTAACGGACGTTCGGCACGTCCGGTCAAGCCTGTACCGCAAGACGCTAATGTTCGTACTTTCATTCCTGAGTTATACTGGGTTGGTACATTATGCTTACGCAAAACTGCAACTGCCCGTTAAAAACGTTCATATGGTCAAAGTCCCGTGGACCCTTATATTTCAAGCATTTCACGCTGTAATGCCGATATCCCTTTCACGTTTCTAATACTATCAAATGAGAACTCATTTTGTCAACCAACAAAAACACAAAACACGAACATTTTCGGTTATCTCTTTTGTATTATTCGTATAATCGCATATATTCATTTAAATGCTCGCGAATCCCCTTATATGCACATCCCGGCAGAACTTCAGCATGATCATTCTGCAAATCCCTTTTTGCCGAGGACGAAGATCGCTGCGAAACCAGCGATGAATGCCGCAGCGGATACCGGCAGCTGCCAGCCCCGGGGGATGCCGGGGTATACTTCCGCCAGAGAACCTGCAACAAAACCGATTATGAGCATATATGTTTTTCTCGGATATTTCTGCAGGAATCTCTCAACTGCTTTCGCAGTGCCGAATGTCCCGAGGGCTATGCCAATGCCCAGCGGGATAAGGAACGGGATGTTGAAAGTATTTATGGCGTTGAGCGTGATCTCGTACATCCCGAGCACCAAAAGCATGAACGACCAGCTTATGCCCGGGAGCACGACTCCGACAGCGATAATGAATCCCGAGATCACCAGGAAAATATAACTAGTCAGGCTCCCATCGGTCGCCATGTCTATCATAGCCTCGGGCTCAAGCGACATCAGCATGACTATGGCTGCACCAAGCGCAAGGAATATGTAATCGGAGGCACGGCTCCATACACTCTGCGCGGAGGGTCCGTTTTTCAGCACGTCCGCTTTGCCTGCAGCCGCAGCATCTCTGCTTTTTGGCGGGCATGCTGTATTCTTCCGGGCTCTGGCTTTTATCTCCCGCTCACCGGTGCGACTCTCCGCAGCCTTTTTGAAGAGCAGCGGCTGTCCGCCTATGATGACGCCCATAATGAGGTACCGCATTATGTACGGATAGCTGGTCATCGCGCCTTCCATCAGGTGGCTGAAGATGAGTACGCCGGCTGCTCCCCCTATCCCCACCTGGACAAGGAACAGCAGGTTGTTTTTAAAATCCCTGAAAATAGTTGCGACACTGTGCACCAACCTGTCATATATCCCGAGCACGATCGCCATCGTTCCGCCGCTGACGCCCGGCACCATCATGGCGGTCCCGATCACGATACCTTTGATAACATTCTTAAGATACTCCAATTTGCACACGCTCCCAATTAAGTAGTCGATCTGAGCTATCCATCCTTTATGGCCTTTTATTTTTCGGGCTCATTACTTTTCACATGCCTTACTTTCACAATAGTTTCGTGCTCATCACAGGCATGTCGTTTTACTGGTTATGCGTTTTTAAGGGCTTTTATACTTTACACGTCTTTGAAATGCTTCAGCGCATGGCCGTTGAGATAGTCAAAATACTTCCCCTGGTACCGCCCTTCTTTTACCATCTTTTCGACTATCATATCATGGATCTTCCACCAGCTGGTATACCAGTTGCAGAACAGCGACCTTCCGGAAGGCGACCTTCCGATAAGCCGCTGGACCACGATATCGGGATCCAGGTATTCAAGGAAACTGATGGTCCTTTCGATGAACTCATCCATGCTGAGCGGCGCGAACCTGCCTTCCTTGTAGGCCCGGCCGAGTACGGTGTTTTCAAGTATATACAGCGAGTGGCACTTGACCTGGTCCGTTCCAAGGGCGGAAAGCACTTTTGCCGCCTCGATGACGTCGCAGATATCATCTGCCGGCAGGTCGTTTATCATATGGACGCAGACCTCAAGGCCTGCCCTCTTGATCCGGAGCACGGCGTCGATGAACTCGGCCAGGCCGTGGCCCCTGTTGAGCCACCGCAGGGTATGGTGATTAACAGACTGCAGCCCAAGCTCGATAACGATGTCGACGCCTTTCTCTTCCTTTAACTGCTTCAGGAAGTCCACACGCCTGTCGTCGATGCAGTCGGGCCTGGTCCCGATGTAAAGAGCGACTATCCCTTCGATGCACGCTTCGTGCATGGCCTTTGAGAATCTGTCGAAAGCGAGGTAGGTGTTTGAATAGTTCTGGAAATATGCGATGAATTTTTCAGCGCTGTATTTTTCGCCAATATAGCGCATGTTGGTCTCAAGCTGTTCCCTGATGCTGTTTTCCGCCGGCAGCGTCTCGAAGCCTGATCCCTCGATGCCGCAGAAAATGCAGCCGCAGTATGATCCTTCATCAACAGCGCAGTCAACGGCGTCGTCGTAATCATCCGCCTGTCCGCCGTTTCCGTCACAAGTTTGTGTCTTGATCACGGCGTCCGTTTCCATCCTGATAGTGCCGTCCCTGTTGGGGCAGCTTGCACTCAGGCTGACAGGCAGTTTGTAGACTTTTGCTCCATATCTTTTTTTAAGGTAATCCGAAAACTTATTGTAAACCATGCTCCGATACCTCTTCGGAAGCGGGGACGCCGGCCGGCATCCCCATCACTTCTTCATCGAAAGATATGCATGTATGAATTTATCCAGGTCTCCGTCCATCACTGCCTGCACGTCTCCTGTCTCATAGTTGGTCCTGTGGTCCTTCACCATCGTGTATGGACAGAATACATACGACCTTATCTGGCTGCCCCAGGCAATATCCATCTGGACGCCCTTGAGGTCTTCGATCTTCTCTTTCTGTTCACGTTCCTTCAGTTCCAGCAGCTTTGCCTTGAGCATTTTCATCGCGGTCTCCCTGTTCTGTATCTGGGACCGCTCATTCTGGCATGCCACAACGATTCCTGTCGGGATGTGGGTGATCCTGACGGCCGATTCGGTCTTGTTGACGTGCTGGCCGCCCGCGCCGCTGGATCTGTAGGTATCGATCCTGAGGTCCTCAGGGTTTATTTCCACCTGGATCTCTTCATCCAGTTCAGGCATCACATCCACCGATGCGAAAGATGTGTGCCTCCTGCCCGATGCGTCGAACGGCGAAATCCTTACGAGACGGTGTACCCCCTTCTCGGAACGGAGGTATCCGTATGCGTTCTCGCCGATTACCTGTATCGTCACGCTTTTTATCCCGGCTTCATCCCCGTCGAGGTAATCCAGCGTTTTGACCTCATACTGGTGGTCTTCGGCCCATCGGGTATACATCCTGAGCAGCATCTGCACCCAGTCCTGCGCCTCCGTGCCGCCCGCCCCCGCATGCAGCGTCATAATGGCGTTGTTCCTGTCATATGGGCCGCTGAGCAGTGTTTCGAGTTTGAGCTTGCTGTATGAGTCCTTAAGTCTCTCCAGTTCCTGCTTCACTTCAGGTATGACCGATTCGTCCTGCTCTTCGATGCCCAGTTCATTGAGGACTTTGAGATCCTCGAGATCCGAAAGCAGTTTTTCATAGGTTTCGACTTTTGTCTTCAAAGTCTTCGTTCTCTGCATGACCTTCTGGGAGTTCTCGATATCATTCCAGAAATCCGGTTCTGCAGCCTTGTTCTCCAGTTCTTCGATTTCGAGCTTCAGCCTGGCGATGTCAAAGAGAAGCCCCCATTTCCCTTATATCTTTGCCCAGGCTCTCGATTTCCTGTTTGAACTGTTCGAGTTCAAGCATCCTGATCAACTCCTTTGGTTTTTCTCTTCTATTATATTTTTATATGGATCGTGACAATGCACCTATATACTATAACAGAAAACAGGCAGTTGTAAAAGTTTTTTATGGGGACAGTTCTCACTTTTTTGGCATGTAACGACGTGGTGCTGTTCCATCTGAAGAAAAAAAGCCTGCCGGATATCCCTGAAAACCAGCGGAAAGCTTACGAGAGGTTCGTCACTGCCGCCTTAAGGCATGGACTCCTTCGCCTGTTCACGAAAAAGCAGCTGTCCAGGGCCCCCCGCAGCGCAGGGAAAGACTGTGGCGCGACCCTTTCAGAAATACGTTATATCCAGTGGCTCTGCCTTTTCCGATGTCTCCCACGTCCTAAAAAAGCAAAGGGACAGTCTCCGTGTCTAAACAAGACTGGAAAACCGTCCCTGAATTTCTTATTAGGTTTCAAACAGTTCCAGGAAGCACTGGAACCATCCCCGAATATTTTCCTAACACGTGAATCGTCTTACCTGGATGATAACACCTATGTTCCAAGCAATCCTATGAGAACCATCTCCGTGTCCGGCCCTGTCTCATTTCCTGTGCCTGCTTACGAACCTGTTGATTCGTCTCATTGCTTCGGCGATATTTTCGTACGAGTTGGCGTAGGTGGCCCTGATATAGCCCTCTCCGCATGCGCCGAAAGCTGTGCCGGGCACTGTGAGCACTTTCTCCTCCATGAGGAGTTTCTCGCAGAATTCGTCAGATGTCATGCCCGTCGATTTTATGCTGGGGAACACATAGAACGCGCCCATGGGCTCGAAGCAGCTGAGTCCGGCATCCCTGAAGCCCTTGACCATCACGCGCCTTCTCCTGTTGTATTCCCTGACCATCGCCTGCACTTCATCCTCGCAGCTGTTCAAAGCTTCCGATGCGGCATACTGGGCCGTTGTCGGCGAACACATTATGGCATACTGGTGTATTTTATTCATTGCCTCGATGAGCACATGGTGACCGCAGGCATAGCCTATCCTCCAGCCAGTCATTGCAAACGCTTTGGAGAACCCGTTTATCAGGATGGTCTTGTCCCTGATCTCGGGATAGCTCGCAAATGAGATGTGCTTTCCGCTGTAAGTGAGTTCAGCATATATCTCGTCGGATATGATGATCACATCCCGGTCCTTGAGCACATCGACGATCTTCCTCTGGTCCTCGGCCCTCATAACGGCGCCCGTAGGGTTGTTCGGGAACGGGAGGATGACCACCCTGGTCCTTTCCGTCAGGGCTTTTTCCAGTTGCTCCGGTTTGAGCCTGAACTCGTCTTCTTCCTTCAGTTCTATCACGACCGGAGTCGCCCCGGTGAACATTGTGCATCCCTTGTAAGCAACAAAGCTTGGTTCGGGTATGATGACCTCGTCGCCCGGTCCGGCGAGCGCCCTCAGCGCTATGTCTATCGCTTCGCTGGCGCCGACAGTCACTACTATCTCTGTTTTTGGATCGTATTCCACATTGTATTTCCTTGCCACATACCTTGAAATCTGTCTCCTCAACTCGATGAACCCCGGGTTGGAGGAGTAATGGGTATGGCCTTTTTCAAGCGAATATATACCGGCTTCCCTGATAGCCCAGGGAGTGACGAAATCCGGCTCGCCAACGCCCAGGGAAATGGCGTCCTTCATCTCGTTCAGCAGGTCGAAATACTTCCTGATGCCGGAAGGCGGCATGTTCCTGACCGTCGGCTTTATCATTTCCTGCAGGTTCATAGTCTCAGCGCCTCCCTGTCATCTTTTCCGTTCTCTTCGAAGATCACGCCGTCATTCTTGTATTTTTTCAATACAAAGTGGGTCGAGGTGCTGACCACGCCCTCCAGCGGAGCGAGCTTCTCGGCTACGAACAAAGCCACTTCTTTCATGTTCTTTCCTTCTATGATCACTGTCAGGTCGAAGCTGCCGGACATGAGGTAGCATGCCTTGACCTGGGGATACCTGTATATGCGTTCCGCGATCTTGTCAAAGCCCTGGCCTCTCTGGGGAGTGACTCTTAACTCGATGAGCGCCGTAACTGTTTCCTTGTTGGAGTTGTCCCAATTTATCAGCGTGTTGTAGCCAACTATGACTTTGTCTTCTTCCAGTTTCCTTATCGCCGCCTGTACTTCTTCGACGCTCATGTCGAGCATGAGCGCAATTTCTTCAACGCTCGCCCTTGCGTTTTTTTCGAGGATCTCGAGGATTTCTTCCATCTTGCTGCTCATAATAAACACCCCTTCTGCACATTTTACCTGATATAAAATGACACATAAGTTAATAATGAAAAGCCCATCAGCCTGATCCGGCCGGTTTCGATACGACCGGCATCGATCCGGTCAGCTTCGGCGTCATGAGCCTGTCGAAGCCGTGGTAATAAAAAACTCCTTCATCCCTGGCAAGGGACGAAGGAGTAATCCGCGGTACCACCCTAATTAACGCCGTAAGCGTTCTCTCTTTCCGGGCACGTTACAATGCCCTTCCTCTGTAACGTGAGGCTACGCCGGCTTTTGTCCGGATGTCGCAAAACTCCGGTTTTTCAAGCCAGTGCTCCAAGGCTGCCTTCATCCTGCTCCTTTACCGGATCGCACCAACCTCCGGCTCTCTTTGAAATTCACAGGACTACTCTTCCCCATCATCGCCGTCATATGTGATTTTCATAGATTATAGCAATTACCTGCGGCAATTTCAAGTGTTTTCTGGAAAAACTCCGGACTTCCGGATGATAAGATGCCTAGTAACCCGTGGATCCGCTGTCCCATGTATTATTCGAATGCCCGGCCACGTTCTCCGCGCCGGATCCCTGGTCCGAAGCAGTTGCCGCTTCCGCCTCTGCTTCAGTATCAGCCGTTTCTTCCGCACCGTCCTTAAGAATGTCCGAAATCCGTTCGTCATATTCCGAAAGCTGTTCCTCGTATTTTTTGAGCAGCTTCACGATCTCGGTCCTCATATCCCTGATATCGCTGCGGATATCGACCAGCCTCTCCCTCTCCTGCTCGTTGGCTTCCTCGAGCCGCGTTTTCTCCTCTGCGGCTTCGGCCCGGGCCTCTTCCAGCATGGCCTCTGCTTTTTCCCTGGCCTGGATCAGCACATCGCCAATCTTTGCCCTGGTTTCATTGATTTCATCGGCCTTTTGCTGCAACTCGTCATATTTTGATTTCAGTTCCCTGTTCTGATTCCTGAGTACGGAAATCTCATCGTCTTTGCTCTTTAGTTTTTCATCGAACTCTTTCAGCATCCGTTCGATATATGCATTTACATCGGATTTCTTGAATCCTCCCATGAAAGAAGTCCTAAACCGTTTTTCCCGAGCCACAGGAATCCCCCTTCTCAAAGCAATCTTCTCTCTATATATTCAATATCGATTCGCAAATTCCTGCCTGAACAGAAATAATCTTTTGTGGAACGGGTTTGCGGAATATAAGGCCGAAAGTATTCCAGTCCGAAAAGATACGATCACAGGTTCTTATCGATCAGTTCAGCAAGTTCGCTTTTGGTCCTTGCGCCGACGATTTTATCTACCACCTGGCCGCCTTTGAAAAACATGATCGTCGGGATGCTCATGATCCGGTACCTGTACGATATCTCATTCTGTTCGTCGACATTCACCTTGCCGACCACGGCTTTGCCCTCGTAATCCCTGGCCAGTTCCTCGACGATCGGTGCAACGGCCCTGCACGGACCGCACCATGCAGCCCAGAAATCCACGACCACCAGTTTATCTGTTCTGTTCAGTATCTCATCAAAATTCTCTTTTGTTAAAACTAACGCTTTCCCTTCTGCCATTTCAGTTACCCTCCTGTCAAATAAATGCTTCATTTCTATTATTGTTACCCTTAATTTTCATAATAAAACAGACAACAACGGCATGAGCATTGTCCGAAATGATCCTGCTTCATTTTTTCAGTGTCCTCAACACGAGGTCTTCACCGTCGAGATAAACAATGTACTGGTCGAGCATCGTAACGAGGCGGCCTTCGTACCTGATCAGCTTACGGCCGGGCGCTGACGCCACGCCCCGCCGGCCGGAGGAAGCTGCGTTTTGTCCGGATGCGTTGCCGTTCTGACCGGTCGGTACGCCATCCTGGCCGGAGGATGCATCATTTTGGCCGGATGAACCGCCCGTTTGGCTCTTATGGCCGCTTCCGTCCTTAACGCATTCGACAGTCCTCGCCTGCCGGTCAACTACATAAACCGACCCGTCAGCCGTGATCATTATGTCATCTGCCGATGCCGGATCACTGAGGCTGATGCTGTTCCAGTCGGCCGCTTCCGCCCCTGCTTTTCCGTAACGTATCTCCGATACATTGCCTGATTTGTCCGTAATACCCGCATATATGAAATCCCTGCCGTCTATGTCCAACAGCAGATGGGCCTGCTTCACAGGCACATATGAAGTTTTCCCGTTTTTGCCGTTCCTGACGCGGGTCCTTTCACCGGCGACCTGGTATACCAGGTTGTCGGTGTACAGGGTTTCCTTTATCACTGTTGTAAGGTCCGTCTTGAATATGAGGCTCAGGTTGTCCATTATATCGAACCTGTAGATCCTGGCTCGCGTGTTGCTGGTCTGTATCTTCGGATAAACTATGTTGGTCATGGGCGACAGTTCGATATCGATGACGGCACTGCCCTCGGGCAGGCCCTTTATATCCGGGTAACTCCTGTCCAGGTCGGGGATAACGTCATAGGTGGATATCCGGACGCGCCCGCTCTTGCCTTCCGGCTCCTTTATGGCATATATGAGCATTTCCCTGTCCGGGAGCCACCTGTGGTACGTGATTTTCCCGCCGGCAGGCCTTAGCCTCTTTATTTCCCTGCCGCCGTCGATATCCGCGATCACGATCTGCCCGTCCATCATGTAAGCGGCATATAGGCCGTCATAAGACACGCTGATATCGTCCGAGCCTGCAGGCAGCCTGTAGCTCCGGTTTTTGACGGCGAGGAATTCCGCTTCATACATCGTTGATTTAAAATGCCCCCTGTTGGGAAGGTACACATAATTCAGCCAGGAAAGGAATGCTGTCTGAAGGACGACAGAAATAAGTATCCATTTATATATCATTTTTACTTTCTTCATCTTCTGTCCCCTCCGCCTCAGCCGTTTCCGGCCTGTTTGCCCTCCGGCAGCACCACGAAGGCCGACGGCACCAGCCTTTCGCCAAGTTTGTCCGAAGGCCTGTTGATTACCTTTCCGTTATAATACATCGTCGTTGATGAACCGCCGTCAAGATTTGCGGCATTTACCGCGCCATACTCGAAAAGGATGTCCTGGACTTCTCTAAGTGTCGCCCCGAATGATTCTATCGTGCGTCCGTCAATCACAAGAAGCAATACTTCGCCGGTCTTTCTCTGCCCAATTGCCGTACGGGGAGCGATGCCCCATCCTCCGTCACCTTTCCTGATGGTCGGCTTGCCGTTTACTATGAGAGGAGGGCCGAAACTCACACCTTCCTTTACACCGTACTCCATAAGCCGTTTTATGGTATGCCTGCCCACTATGAGCATCCCTTCATTTGTGAATGCCACTGTTTCCTGCTTTACATCCTTACCCTCATACTGGTCGTAGATCACCTTGCCGTCGTGGATGATGAACCCCATCGGTATGCCGCCGGTTCCTGTCCAGCCGCTGTCAAGGAATCCGCCGGCGTTGATGCCTGCGACCCCGCCGCTGTTCTTCGCTATCTGGCTCGTGGTCTCGCCTGATTCAGGGAACAGCGACGAATAGCCGACTATTATCCTGGTGGGATCGTGCACCACCATGAGCTTTCCCTTGAAATCGCCGCCCTCGATGTTGTAAACTTCGATGGCGCTGTCATGTTCACCGCTGAGTTCGATTTTCTCGATCGATTCACCCTTTGCCGTAGGGTCGTCGGCGTAGGAGTCCCTCAGGATCCGTGCTATTGCTTCATCTGAAAGGAAAAATTTCACAATATACTGGTGTTTCAGCGTATTCCATGACGCCCCGACAATGGTCCCCTTTACTTCTTCGAAGGGACCGTAGAAGATGAGAAGGGGCATCGTGACCAGCGCAAATATGAACTGGAAAATCAAAAATGCGAAGAGACGCTTTTTCCATGATCCGCGCGCCGGTTTTGCGCTGCGCCGGGTCCCTTCCGAAGGGCTTGCGCTGCGCCGTGTTCTTTGGTCCGGGCTTGGGCTTCGCATGGTTCTTTCAGCGTGACCCTGCCTGGTTCCTTCTGCAGTTCTGCTGCGTGTCACGGTTGTGTATTCCAGGCGTGAAATGTCTGCGTATTCCCGGTACGCTTCGCCTGCGTATGCCGGGTATGATCTGCTTTTATATATTTTGCCACCGGTTTCAACGGTTCTGTCCATTCTGACCCCTCTCACACCGGCAGACTGTTCCATCCTCTGCCGGAAATCAATCAGATAAACTGCATGCCGGCTTATACTGCCGGGCAGTCATATAAGTAAATCTTATACTGTATTCTCCTGTCGAACGGTCAAGCAGCCCAATTTTATATCGGGATTTTCCTTTTCACATCCGGCTTTTCCTGTGAACCGCCCGATCATATCGGTCAGCCGCCTGTCAGACATTCTGTTCCAGGCAGCTGAACATTCCGATTTTCCATCGGACCTGCCTTTCCGCCTTGCCCTATTATTTTAATGGAATACAGGCTGGAACGCAATCTGCGGCAGTTATTCCCACTTCAGGCTATTCCGTATCTGTCAAGGCTCCTGTGGAATTTCTCAAATATCAGGCCTGCCACGAACCATGCAGGAGCATAGGCAAGCGTTATCAGTCCGTCCACAGCCAACCTGTCCGAATAGTACCACGGATATGCCCCAAGCACATTGTACAGGATCGACCCGCTGGCATACTCGATGATCCATATCACAATTACCCAGACGATTCCCCGCAGCATCCAGTTCCATCCGGCGATCGCATCGTGAAGCGGTTCGAGGAAAACAGCGCAGCCATAGATGAAAAACATCCAGAGATTGGACTGTCCGGGAAGGGTCAGGTCCCCGCTGAACAGCGAGTGCATGCCCGTCCAGACCATCTCGATGCCCCATCCCGCCAATCCGTAAAAGAAAAACCTCTTCAGCATAATACCGACCTGCCTGTTCCGAGGCGAAATTATATACTGCTAGTTTAAGCAGATATAGCCATTTATTCCGTGGAAAAATTTAAACATATTGGCTAAAAAAACTTAACCAAAATTTAATTTTAGTTTGTGAAAAATGTGCTATCATTAATAAAACCTGTAGTGAATATTCTGGTTATGCAGTATAATATTCAGCAATTTACAGGACAAAAAATGGAGTGATCGAATGAAACCGGCAGGCAGAATAACCGTACCGACAGTGATACCGCAGAGGCTTTCCCGGCTCAGGGACATTGCAGGAAATTTATGGTGGACCTGGAACTGCGAAGCCGCCGAAATGTTCGAGATGGCTGATCCGTCGTTATGGAAAGAGACGGGCGGGAATCCGGCCGCTTTTATGAAAAGGATAGGAAGTCAAAGGCTTGAACAATTGTCCGGCGACCAGGAATTCCTGAAGATATATGACGATGTGGTAAGCAAATTCGATGCGTACATGAACCGCACGGACACATGGTACAACAGGACTTTCCCCGACCTGGGCGGCCAGATGGTGGCATATTTCTCCGCCGAGTACGGCCTGAGCGAGACCATTCCCGTATATTCGGGCGGGCTCGGCGTGCTGTCCGGCGACCATTGCAAATCGGCCAGCGACCTGGGGATCCCGTTCACGGCAGTAGGCCTGTTTTACAGGCAGGGTTACTTCAACCAGAAGATAAACCATGAAGGCATACAGGAGACAAGTTTCAGCACACTCAACATAAACGAGCTCCCTGTCAGCCAGGTGACCGACGAGAAAGGCGAACCTTTGCTCATAAGCGTGGAATTTCCCGGCAGGACAGTCTACGCTTCTATCTGGCAGATTAAAGTCGGCACCGTTAACATCTACCTGCTCGACTCGGACGTTCCGTCGAATACCGGGCAGGACAGGCATATAACCTCGAGGCTGTACGGAGGGAACCACGAGACGAGGATACAACAGGAAATACTGCTTGGCATAGGCGGAGTCAGGGCGTTGGAAGCCCTCGGCATCAGGCCGACGGTCTACCATATGAATGAAGGCCATTCAGCTTTCCTGTGTTTCGAACTTATCAGACGCAGCATGATGAAATGCAATATCGGCTTCCATGAAGCCAGGGAGCTTGTCTCTCCGTCGCTGGTATTCACGATCCATACGCCGGTGCCGGCAGGTATCGACGTGTTCCCACATGATGCTATGGATATGTATTTTACGTCGTTCAGGGAGTCACTTGGCATCAGCCGCGAGGAATTCCTCGCCCTTGGTCAGGATCCGGGCAACCCCTACGGTTTCAACATGGCTGTCCTGGCAATGAAAATGGCTTCGGGCAGGAACGGCGTAAGCAAACTCCACGGCGCCGTGACAAGGCGCATGTTCAGCGGCCTCTGGCCTGGTGTTCCGGAGGATGAGGTGCCGGTAACACACGTCACCAACGGCATCCATACTCTTACATGGCTTTCCCCCGCCCTGCGGAAACTCTTTGACAAATATCTGCCGGAAGGATGGGAAAACAGGATATATGAACGCAGCACATGGAAGTTTATCGAAAATATCCCGGATGAGGAACTTTGGGAAACCCATCTGGGTCTTAAGAAAAGTATGGTAGAGTATGTGAACGGCAGGATACGTTCCGGCCAAATGTCCGCCAGGGAGATGAAGCAGTGCAGGTCCATCGACCCTGATGCGCTCACGATAGGGTTTGCCAGAAGGTTTGCGACATATAAACGGGCAGCGTTGATTTTCAGAGACATTGACCGGATCCGGAAACTTTTCGGAATGGAAAACGCCCCGATCCAGATAATATTTGCCGGAAAGGCCCATCCGGCCGATAAACCGGCACAGGATCTGATCAAGTATATAAACGATATTTCCGAACAGGAAGGTTTCAGGGGCAAAGTCGTGCTGCTTGAAAACTATAACATAGCGCTGGCGCGCAGGCTGATCCAGAGTGTCGACGTGTGGCTCAACAACCCCCGGATGCCCCTGGAGGCAAGCGGTACCAGCGGCCAGAAGGCCGGTCTCAACGGCGTCCTCAACTTCAGCGTGCTGGACGGATGGTGGAGGGAAGGCTATAACGGACAAAACGGCTGGGCTATCGGTACTGAAAAAATATATCCCGATGAGTTTCTCCAGGACAACGCAGACAGCGATTCATTGTACGATACTCTTGAAAACAGCATAATCCCGCTGTACTATCAAAGGAATGAAAAGGGTATCCCGACCGGCTGGGTCAGGATGATGAAGGAATCCATAATGTCGCTGGCGGCATATTTCAGCACCCACAGGATGCTGCAGGATTATATGTCGAAACTGTACGTGCCCGCCATGCAAAAGGTTTGCAGCCTTTACGACGCCTGTGGGGCGGACTGCCGGAAGATAACGGAGTTGGCACAGTGGAAGGCGCATGTCCGCAGCAATTGGCACCTTGTAGATATCAAGCGGGGCGGATGGCGGACCGAAAAACCAGGTGCCGGCGAGAGCGATACTGCATGCAGCGTTGAAAGCGCTGTAACGATTGCCGGACAGGGTTCCGAAACGGATGCGGATGCGGATCCGGGAGCCGGAGCCTGCTCAGGGACAGATGCCGACATTACGGCTTTCCCCGGCATGAAAACCACGTTGGAAGCGATCGTATCGCTGGGTGCACTTAAGCCGGAAGACGTGAGTGTTGAGCTGTATTATGGTATCATAGGAGATGAAGGCGAGATAATTAATGGCGAGCACCTGCCGATGCAGTTGTGCGGCGAAGTCGAAGGCAGCGTCTGTAAATATGCGGCCGACCTCCATCTCACCGGCGGAGGCGAATATGGATACCAGTTCAGGGTATTCCCGAAGCACCCGCTGATGACAGACAAATTCGAGCTTGGACTCGTAAAATGGGCTGAGCATTGAGCAGAATCAGCTTGACTTTGAAGCCCGGACCAACCGGGAATCAGTTGAAATAAACTGAACTGCCAGTTGACCCTGACGAAAAACAGCCGGCTTTGCCAGTCGGGCGTCGACTGAAGGCAATACCAACGCTTATGTAACTTCATGGAGGACGTAATGCAAAAGAGAGTTTTCATGTTATTCCTTGCAATAGTCCTTATACTGACGTGCTCTGTTGGTGTGTGCTTTGCAGGTAATGAAACTGCAGGCTCCGGTTCAGTTGCTCAGAACACCGGCTCCGGGACCGAAAGCAAAGATTCCGGTACCGAAGGCAGGGAATCACGGGCTGAAGACACGGGCCGCGGCGCCGCAAGCATGGTGCCGGCTCCTGAGATCGGCGCTCCTTCCGCCCTGCTTATGGAGGCAGAGACCGGTCAGATACTTTATGAAAAGAACATCAACGCTCCCCTGCATATATCAGCTGCCAATAAGCTCATGACCATACTTGTTGCAATAGAGAACGGCAACCTGTCCTCCTACGTCACGGCAAGTTCCGAGTCGGTCAACACCGAAGGATCGACGCTCAGTCTCGTTGTTGGTGAGAAATATCTGCTGGGCGACCTGCTGAGCGCCGTAATGCTGACTTCCGCCAATGACGCGGCGATTGCGGTCGCCGAACATGTTTCTTCCGGCGATATCGGCAAGTTCGTCGATCTGATGAACAAAACAGCTGAGAAGCTGGGGATGAACGATACTCATTTCTCCAATCCGACCGGTCTGTATGATGAGAGCCAGTACACAACGGCGCGGGACATTGCGCTGCTTGTGAGGTATGCCATAGCGAATCCGCAGTTCAATACGCTGTTCACATCAAAGGTGAAGCTTTGGAGCGACAAAAATAAATCCAGCCTGCTGACAAGTCCTTTCAGGCTGTTCTGGGAATATGACGGGATCCTCGGCGGCAAGACAGGGTACAATACCAGGGAAAAGCAGACTGTCATAAGCACAGCGTCACGTTCGAACCTGAAGCTGATCAGCATAGTGCTCGATGCCCCGGAAGAAACGATGTTTACTGATACCAAAGCACTTTTGGACTATGGCTTCGATAATTTCCGGAAGAGTACACTGGTCAGCAAGAATGACGTCATAAAGACCATCGAGTTTGAAGGGCACGAGATCAGGCTTATCAGCCAGAGTGACATAATGTATGTCCACCCTTTGGGTGAAAGCTACATCAAGGACTTCAACGTCAATGTGGATCTCAAAACGCCGCTGAAGAAGACGGTCCCGGCAGGAAACGCCGTCTATGTCCTGAATGATGATACCGAAGTGCGCATCAGCCTGTACCCAGAAAGCGAGATCGTCCCGGTGGAGGACACGAAAACCAGGCTGCAGAAACTGGTTATGGAGAATAAGGACATATTCCTCATAGTTGCGGTACTGGTCGCCATAGAGATACTGCTGCTTATAGCAAATGTAGGCAAACTCATCGCCAGACTGATCACTTTTGTGCAGCATCGTGACAGGAAAGGTTCCGAGTGACACAAGGTATGCAAAGCATCGAAAGTTTGGGGTCATGGCCGCAATGGGCGTATCATGGCACACCTGGGACAGATCAGCAATATCGCAATCCTGATTGCTAAAATGATCAAAAGGCCTGGAGTCTGTTTCTTCAGCAGACCCCAGGCTTTTCAGTTTGGCTCCCGTGCTGTGCCGTTTGCCCGTTCCATCGGTACAGCCGATATTCCCCTCATTATTTGCATCGATGATGTTACACCCGGTAAATTTGGCGAAACTCTGAAGGCCGTCGGGGCTGCCGCTGCCACCGCACTAGCCGCCGCGGTCTGCAGCATCAGTACTCATAAACGATGTTCACATACGCGGTGATTTCGAGTTCCCCTGCCTGTATCGGGGTCGATGCGCCGACCGCTCCGTCGCTCTTGCTGTATACTGCATAATTGGTCAGCGGGCTGTATCCGCCGCCTTCACTGATCGTCACTGCACCCTTCAGTTTGACGCCAAGCGCACCGGCGATCGTGTTTGCCTTCCTGTTGGCTGCAAGCACGGCATTCTTCAGCGCTTCATTGTAGTAATCCTCGTAATTGCTGAGGCCGAAGCTGATACTGCTGCTGATGTTTACACCGCTGTCGGCTGCAGCGTCGATCACACTTCCTGCTTTGCTCAGGTCCCTTACAGTAACATTGACAGTATTGTTGACGCGGTAAGCTGTGATAATGCTCTCGCCGGTCTCCTGTTTATAGCTGTAAACGGGATAGATCGAATAGTTCGATGTCTGGATGTCCGCATCGGCGATACCCAGTGCCTTGATGACCTTTATGACCGTATCCATCGACTGGGCATTGGCCTTCTGGGCAACTTTGGCATCCTTGTCCTCGGTCACGACGCCGAGGCTGATGGTCGCAAAATCAGGTGCAGCGGTGACTTTGGACTGTCCTGAGACATTTATCGTCCTTTTTTCTGCTTGCGCCTCCGCCGCTTCTGCCGGCGTATTGGCAAAAACGCCGATCATTGCGACGAAAACAGCTGCGGCAGCAAGAAGGATCACCGTTATCGTGAGTTTATTCCTGGCAGAAAACGCCTGTATCATAAAATACACCTCCAATAACAGCAGACAGATTGCATATCCCGTTGCGGCGTTATCTTCCGGCACACATGCGCTAAATGGCAATATGCCTGCAATTAATAAAAACGGGACAGTCTGCATTATTTTCCTTTATTGGATTAGACGTTGGTCGCAGGCAGAAGTTCCGGACAAGCCGGTTTTTCAGGGATGAAAATGGTGCGGATCTTGTCGGAAGCGTACAGTTCGGACTGAAAAAGTATGGCTCGGACAAAAAAGTGCAGGCTGGTAATCAGGACAGGCCGGAAGTGCATGGAGCGTATATCGTTACTGTGCTGTCTTCAGCGACTCTGCCGCAGTTGATGACCATCTTCCGCACCTGTCGCCCCATCTTGCCCGTACATGGCCATCCATACGCAGTTCGACCACTTCGCACAGTCCAGGGCATCCGCTGCACTCAAAGCTTCTCGTTTCGTAGGTGCTGTTTGCGGCATCAAACCCATTGAATTTTGTCACCGGTTCCCTTTCATTTTTCATCTTTCGCTGGGCAATGAGCGCAGCCCCGAATGCACCCATCACATCGTATTCTTTCGGGATCGTCAGTTTCAGCCCGAGGGCTTTTTCAAATGCCGCGGCTATGCCTTTGTTTGCGGCAACACCGCCCTGGAAAACGACAGGGCCTAGTATTTCCTTGCCCTTTGCCAGGTTATTGAGGTAGTTTCTGACCAAAGCATCGCACAGGCCGTTGACGATGTCTTCGATGCTGTGCCCGCACTGCTGTTTATGTATCATGTCGGACTCTGCAAAAACAGCGCATCTGCCGGCTATCCTGACAGGCGAGACGGATCTCAGCGCCAGGTCGCCGAACTCATCGATAGGGACCCCGAGCCTTGCGGCCTGCCTGTCGAGGAAGGATCCGGTCCCGGCGGCACAGACGGTGTTCATGGCAAAATCGCAGACCACGCCTTCCTTAAGCAGTATTATCTTCGAATCCTGCCCACCTATCTCAAGGATGGTCCTGACGCCCGGAACGATTGCCTGGGCGGCAACCGCATGGGCTGTTATTTCATTCTTTATTACATCCGCTCCTGCAATAACAGCCGCCAGTTCCCGTCCGCTTCCCGTGACACCGACGCCCTTTATAGGCGCATTTCCGCATTGCTCTGCGATCACTTTCAGCCCGTCGGTCAGCGACTGGATAGGTCTGCCGCCGGTGCGCCTGTAATGTTTCGCCGTTATTTGCCCGTCGTCGTCGACCGTGACAAGGTTCGTACTGACAGAGCCTACGTCAATTCCAAGATACAAGCCTTCCTTTTTTATATGTCCCACTCTCCCCTGTTTTGGATGTTACGTTCTCTCTCTGTTTTTCCCGGTTCTCTCTTCGTTTTTCCAGCATGTCGATAAACGCTTCGACTCTTGTCATGTACCCGGCTTCTCCGGTCATTTCGTCGATTATCAGTGTCAGCACCGGTATGCCCAGGTCCCTTTCGACAGATGGCAAAAGGCTTTCCGCCACTATTTCCGGCATGCAGGAAAACGGGAATATCTGGATCACGCCGTCGTACCCGCTCATTGCATATATTGCAGTGTTGCCGACAGTTTCCCGTGCATGTCCGCCTATCATCGCTCCGAGCCAGGGTTTTGCCGCTTTTGCAAATGCCATGTCCCTGGGCAGGCGGAGCGGCTTTTTTATCATGTGTTCGATTATCCAGTTGCTCACAGTCACTTTCCTGTCGGCTTCCACGCCCAGCCTGCCAAGCCTGTGCTGGATATCGAAACTGGCGAAGTGCTCGATGCCGGTGTATATCTCCCCTACTATGCCGACTCTCAGCGGATCCGCATTGGGATCCAGGCGGACCGCCTTAAGTCTTGCCTCTGTTTCATCGAGCAGTTTCAGGATATTTCTCGTTCCTTTCGTTACGAGGGCTTTTTCCCTGAACCCGTTGTATATCCTGTCCGTGGTGCCGCGTTCACATTCACGGGCTCTTGTCCGGAATGCAAGCATCTCGATCCCGTCTGCACGCTTCGCGATTTCCACGGCACGCAGAAGGATGGACGGCAGCCTCATCAGTTCCGATCCGCCGGGCACGACCCTGCGGATCTTCGAGACCAGGTCCTTTATGTCCGTGCCCTCCAGTGTGATGACTTCCATCTCGAAGCCCGCATCCTTCAGTATTTCCCTGTGAAGCTGGGAATAGTAGCCGAACCTGCACGGGCCGCAGCCGCCGGCCATGATGATCGTATCGGCGCCCATCTCGTACGCCTGAATATAGTTGCCGATATTTATTTTCAGCGGCAGGCATACCATTTCAGGAGAGTATCTTGTGCCAAGTTCCAGCGCCCTCTTGTTGTTGAAGGGCGGGATGATGTAATCGATGCCGATATCGTCCAGTATGGATTTTACGCAGATATATGTATTACCCAGATGCGGAAATGTGACCTTCATTTTGCCTTCTCCATTGCAGCATGTCCAGGAAAGCTTCCAGCCTCGTATTGAACCCGGCCTCTCCTGAATGCTCGTCTATCGTCATGGTTATGAGCGGAATGCCAAACCTGCGCCTTACGTGCCTTTCGATCAGATCGTTAACGAACGAGTCTATGCCGCACCCAAAGCTCGAAAGGCATATGAACCCGTCGACTTCGCCGCTCTCAGCCATATGGAGCGCGGCGCCATAGGCCATCCTGCCGTGGTTCCAGAACATCGGTTTTGCGAGCCTGGACGCATGCCTGTTTATATCAGCCTCATCAACCGACTCTATCGTCCTGAACTCGACCCCGTGATCCGTCAGTTTCCTCAGCAGGTCCATGCTGATATACCTGTCGTACACGGTGTACGGATGCCCTATCACTCCTACACGAAGCCGCTTACGGCACACCCCGTGGGGACAGTTCTCACTTTTTTGACCTTTCGGCCGGGGACGGTTCTCACCTTTTTGACATTCCATTTGGGGACGGTTTTCACTTTTCTGACCGACCGCTGACAAAATAGCCTCGGCTTTCAGGGCTTCTGCCTGGTCGAGGTTTCCATTTTTCATCACCGTCTTTTTGAACTCGGTATAAAAACTGTCCTTCCGAAAGTCTTGCGCTGCCAGCCGGAAGGCTTCAGTAGTCCTTCGCCTGCCGGCACCAAGCATCGCTCCGATTTCAACTGCTGCTTTCAGGCCGCCCCTGGCTGACTTTCTCATGTTGACTTCCGTATCGATCAGTTTTGGCAATCCTTTCAGCGTATGCCTGATCATATCCGGGAGCCCGCCGAATTCCGGGCATATGTATTCATTTTTTGATATGCTCGTGAGCCTCGGCACCAGTATATAATCGACCCTGTCCTTCAGGTTCAGCACATGGCCGCAGAAAAGTTTGATCGGCAGGCAAGCCTCATCGACACAGGATTTCACACCGTCATCCAGGATCCGCTTGTTTGTTGGGTCGGAGAATACGATTTCAGCCCCGAGAGCCGCGAAAAACATTTCCCAGAACGGAGCAAACCTATAGTAAAACAAGCTTCTCGGTATCCCTATTTTAACGCCCAAAAGCACAACACTCCCTGATCATCTGAAGGTTCTTCCTCTACATCCGGAAGGTTTTCTTGATTCCATCTCAGATTATTATTTGCATACGCGTGAAGTTTATTCAGGATGTACAGGATGGGCAGAGAGTCATATGCAAAACGGCAGAGCAAGTATGAAAGTGATAAATCGAACGGTTTGGCACTCGATATTACGTCAAAATGTTAAAAAAGTGAGAAGCGTCCCCTCCCGAAATGCTGAAAAGTTGAGAACTGTCCCCCATAAAATCATAAAAACCGGTATCGCTGGTGATACCGGTTTTTATCGATCGTAAGGAGACTCTCCTGATCAGGCTTTGCCTGCGCAGCCGAGCACGTGTATCAGCTTGTGCTTTACGAGATCCTTTATGGCCTGTCTTGCAGGTCCGAGGTACTGCCTGGGGTCGAAGTGATCGGGATGCTGCGCGAAATACTCGCGGATCGTCGCGGTCATGGCAAGCCTCAGGTCGGAGTCGATGTTGATCTTGCAGACTGCGGACTGTGCTGCCTTCCTGAGCATATCTTCCGGAACGCCTTTCGCACCGGGCATATTGCCGCCGTACTTATTTATCTTTTCGACGAATTCCGGGATGACCGAAGAAGCGCCGTGGAGGACTATCGGGAACCCGGGCAGTCTCCTTGCGACTTCTTCAAGTATATCGAACCTGAGTTTCGCTTCGCCCTTGAACTTGTAAGCGCCATGGCTCGTACCGATCGCTATCGCAAGCGAGTCGACGCCTGTCCTGCTTACGAACTCCTCGACTTCTTCAGGCTTTGTGAAAGCAGCGTCTTCTTCGGATACGTTGACAGCATCCTCGATTCCTGCCAGCCTGCCCAGCTCGCCTTCAACGACTACACCATGGGCATGAGCATAATCAACGACCTGCTTCGTAAGCTTTATGTTCTCTTCGAAAGGAAGATGTGAACCGTCTATCATGACAGAAGTGAAACCGCCGTCTATGCATGATTTGCAAAGTTCAAAGCTGTCGCCGTGGTCAAGGTGCAGGCAGATCGGAAGGCCTGTTTCTTCGATAGCAGCCTCGACCAGCTTTACAAGATAAGTATGCTTAGCATATTTCCTGGCGCCTGACGATACCTGCAGGATCAGCGGAGCATTGACTTCCTTCGCGGCTTCCGTGATCCCCTGAACTATCTCCATGTTGTTGACGTTGAAAGCTCCTATGGCATAACCGCCTTCATAGGCCTTTTTGAACATCTCAGTGGTTGTAACTAATGGCATAACTAACAACTCCTTTTCTTATATAGATTAATATTGCTTAACTGTCATAAGAAATATGTACTGCGGACACATCATCCAAGGGCCGTCCGCTGGTACGGAAAAGCCCGTTTCGTGTGTGTCCGGCAAAGCGGGAAATATTCGCCGCCTCGTTATAAATTTGTCATATTCATTCTACCAGATTTAAGGTGAAATTCAAGTGCCAAACACGTTTTTTAAACGCGAAAAACGTCGCAGGTCACAGCAAAAAGGCAGTTGTTGCCGGTAATAAGTTATGCCGGGGAAATCTGACATGCCAGGGGCATACGGTCATTGTCATTTTTCTTCCGCACCAGCATCAGACTGAGAAGAGCACATGGAGCCACCTGAACACTCCTTGCAGTAAGGGCATCCGGGACACTTCACGCCGTTCCGCCTGTCGATTATGATTTTTGTGACCGCGCCTGCGATTATTGCTCCGATCACCAGGAATACGATTATATCCTGCCACATATTATACCGCCTCCTTAGCGCTTACGGCCGCTCTCTGTCCTTTCCTGCGCATAAGATATGCAAGGATGCCTGCATAGAGAGCGACTGCCAAAAATCCGGGTATCGCACCGGCGCCGAAGCTGCCGGTGGTTATGAGCGTACCGATCTGGTTCACGAGGTACGCAACGGTATAGCCCATACCAAACTGGAATCCAATTGCCGCCCACAGCCACTTCCTGCTGCCCATTTCAGCATTCATGGCGCCAATCGCCGCAAAGCAGGGCGGCGTGAAGAGGTTGAACATCAGGTAAGCCAAAGCTGAGGCTGAAGTCAGCCCAAGTACTGATGCCACACTGCCGGCACCGGATACAAGAGCGAGTTCCTCTGTGTCGATGAAATTGCTGATGCCGTATACTACTGCCAGTGTACCCACTACGTTTTCCTTCGCTATAAAGCCGGTAAGAGCGGCTGCAGCAAGCTGCCATGCGCCAAACCCGAGCGGGATCAGCAGGAACGCAAACGGGCTCGCGACACTTGCCAGTATGCTTGAGCGCTCCATACCTTCTCCGACGGCCTGGAAGTCCCATGTGAATGTCTGCATGATATGGACTGCTGCATTGCATACAAGGATTATTGTGCCCGCCTTGACGATGAAGTGCTTTGCCCTCGACAGCATGGATACTGCCGCGCGCTTTATGCTCGGGAACCGGTATTCCGGAAGTTCCATGATAAAGAATGATTTTACCGGACCTTCCTTCACTATCTTCCTGACTATCAGCGCTCCCACGATGATTATCGCAATACCCGCAAAGTACATAAGCGGTCCGACCCAGCCTGCATCTTTGAAGAAGACTCCGGCGAACAGGGCTATGACAGGCAGCTTCGCTCCGCACGGCATGAACGGTGTCAGCATCGCTGTCGTTCGGCGCTGGCGCAGGTCACGGATCGTCCTGGTCGCCATGACGCCGGGTATAGCGCATCCTGTCCCGAGGATCATGGGTATGATGGACCTGCCCGAGAGCCCGACCTTCTTGAGATAACGGTCCATGACGACTGCCACTCGCGCCATGTATCCGCAGTCTTCCAGGAGCGCAAGGAGGAAGAACAATATCATGATAAGCGGAAGGAATCCCACGACGGCACCCACACCGCCAATGATCCCATCCAGCAGCAATGTGCTGAGCAGCGGCGAGACCCCGTCGCCGAGCAGCCCTTCCACGTAACCCTTCAAGCTGTCTATCAGGCCGACCAGATAGTCGGCAAGCAGTGGTCCCAGCCAGACCTGTGATATCTGGAAAACCAGGAACATGACAACGGCGAAAATGGGAATACCCAGTATCCTGTGGGCTATGATGCGGTCCGCGGCATCCTGGATCGTTTGGCTTGCGCTGTCCGTCTTTCGGATCTCCACCTCCGACACCAGTCTGTCTACGAATGCGAACCGTTCCCGGTCGGCAGCTTCAGCAGCGGCTTTATCGGCACTGTCCAGCCCGACAGTCCCCCTGAAAGGCGCTTCCTGGCCTTTCCCGCAGGCTTCGGCCGCTGCCTCGATCAGTTCGGTAAGACCTTCCTTTCTGGCGGAAGACGTTTCGACGACCCTGCATTTCAGCCTTTCAGCAAGCTCATCCGTCCTGATCACGGTCCCTTTTTTCTTCACAAGGTCGATCTTGTTCAGGGCTATGACCACAGGGATGCCTAGTTCCAGTAACTGTGCAGTGAAGAACAGGCTCCTGCGCAGATTGGTCGCATCCACGATATTGATTATCACGTCAGGGTTTTCGTTTCTGACAAAACTGCTTGTGATGCTTTCTTCAGAAGTGAAGGGCGAGATGGAATAAGCCCCGGGAAGATCCACCGCACGGATCGCCATTCCGGACCTGTTCAGTTCCTTTTTTACATCGCCTTCCTTTTTGGCAACGGTCACTCCGGGCCAGTTGCCCACATGTTCGATCCTGCCCGTAATGGCATTGAACAGGGTCGTCTTGCCGCTGTTAGGGTTGCCTGCAAGTGCTATCCTCATGTTTGGCCTCCTCGATGTATAACTTGTATTCGGATAATGTTAGCTCCGGCTAACATTCGTGCCTAAAAAATGGCGACACATCTGCGATGCATCGCTGCTTCGCACAGGCAGCATCATCATATCAGGATCGCTCTGGCCAGATCCCGGTCTATGCTGTACCTGGCATCCTTGACATGTATGATATAGTTGTCCGCCAATACTGAAATAACCGTCACCTTTTCGCCTTCATAGCAACCCAGCGTGAAAAGGAAGTCCTTTACGCCCTCGTCGTCCGTGTCGATCCCTTTGACTACATAGGGACGGTTGACCTCAGCGTGTGTCAGGTTCTGCTGTTTCGCCATTTTTATGTCTTTTGCCCTGCCTTTGGAAAATATATTCGATATTGCCAGTTCCATGCCGACCTCCCGGACTTATTCGCCAAGTCCTGTCTTCTTCAGGTAAGTTTCTATCGCTTCCATCATTTTTCCGGTAATAACATGTTCCATCCTGCACGCATTTATTTCAGCTTCATCAGGACCAAGGCCGAGGGCCTTCTCCAGGAAGCTGGCTATCGTACAGTGTTTGTGGTAGACCTCCAGCGCCATCGACTCTCCTTTTTCAGTCAAAGTAATGTGCCCGTAGGTTTCCTTATTGATGAGCCCTTCTTCTTTCAGACGGTTCATCGCCTTTGTCACGCTTGGCATCGTAATGCCCAGACGCTCGGCAATGTCAGCCACATGTGCGTGATCATGGCTGTTCTCAAGGATGTATATGGTTTCGAGGTACATTTCCTTTGATCTGCTGGAATCCATCAGTCGGTCCCCTTCTCATAATCCGTCGCGGTTTTTCGCTAAACTATGGTTTTCATAATTGTTAGCCATAGCTAACATTTATTAATATATTACTTTCTTTTTACTCAATTGTCAATCATTTTTCAGCGATCATTCCAGTGCCGGGCATGGGCGGATTTCAAGTGCCAGGCACGGCACATAGCCACATATCCAAACCTGCCCTGATATCTGCGCTGATCCCCGAAATCATTGCGATATTGATATCTGTACGGTTCCCAAAGGACTTTTTCAATGAATATGTGTCCATCTGCAGTGCCTGGCACCGGTCTTATCTGATAAGCGACTATATAACGTGCCGGGCAAAACCTTATATAACATAATCGTACTGTTGTTCCTGTGCAAAGTTCATAAACCTGAGTATTTCATTGCGCAGCACTGTAAAATCGCCCGAAGCCCGGTCGCGCGGATAGCTCCGCCGGACTTCTATGATCCTGCTGATACGTCCCGGCCGCGGTGACATTATCACAATGCGCTGGCTAAGATATATCGCTTCGTCTATATCATGGGTCACCATGACCATGGTATTGCCGCGTTCCTGCCAGAGTCGGACCAGTTCGTCCTGCAGGCTCATCCGGGTGAAACTGTCCAGCGCGCCAAGCGGTTCGTCGAGCAGGAGCACATCCGGCGAGACTGCCAGCGCCCGTACGAGCGCGGCCCGCTGCCGCATCCCGCCTGACAGCTGGTGCGGATAGTTCCCCGCAAATTCCGCCAGTCCGGCGAGTTCCAGCCACCTGTCGATCTCGCATTTCCTGTCCTGGTACTGCCTTGAAGTTTTCAGCGCAAACTCTATGTTCTGCCGTACAGTAAGCCAGGCAAACAGCGAATGTTCCTGGAATACGAGCCCGCGCTTCGGACTCGTGCCGCATATTCTGTCGCCGTTGAAAAGCGCCTCTCCTTTCGTCGGTATCTCAAGGCCTGCAATGATGCGTAGAAGCGTGCTCTTTCCGCACCCGCTGGCTCCAAGAAGCGCGACGAATTCTCCCGGGCGTATGTCAAGGCTGATATTATCCAATGCCTGGAGCGTATCATCCGATCCGGGACGTGCAAATACCTTTGAAAGGTTCCTGATCTCCACCTTTCCGCTCATACATACTCCTCCTTCCAGCGGAGCACACGCTTTTTGATCAGTGTCAGCACGAAATTTACGGCTGTAAATGTCAGGCAGATGATTATGACCGCGGCATACATCTTCGCGAACTCAGCCCATCCGCGCTGCCAGTTGATATACCATCCCAGCCCGGATTCGACCCCGAGCATCTCGGCGACCATCAGCGCCGTGCACGCAATGCCCATACCCTGTGTCAGGCCGTTGAAAATACTCGGCATGGCGGCGGGGATCGCCACTTTGAAGACCAGTTCGAGTCTGTTTGCGCCAAATGTCCTCGCCACCTCGAAGTTGCTCCTGTTCACGTTGGCAACGCCGTTGAGCGCTGCCATCGTAACCGGATACCATACGCCAAGCGCTATCATGAAAACGCTGCCCGCGAACAGGGAACTGGCAACGACCAGTATGATGGATATCCATGTGGTGGAAGGAATAGGTCCAAGCAGTTTCAGCAACGGCATGATCCAGTACCGGATCTTTTTGCTCCAGCCCGCACCGACACCGCAGAACAGCCCGGCGGCGGCACCTGCCAGGTAGCCTGTGAACAGCAGGATAAGCGAGTTGGTGACGCAGTCGAGAAGCATCTTCCTGTCTTCGATAATGGCAAGCAGTATCCTGTCTGCCCACGGGAAATAAGGCAGCTGCAGGATGCCGGTCTTAAGCGTTGCAATGTCATATAATGAAAGGATTATTACGATCACACAATATAGCGGCGCCGAGTGCACAAGCCTCTCATATTTCCTGTCTGAAAAGAATGATGATACCAGGTATATCAGCAGGGCAAATGCAAGTATTCCAAGAAAAATCGTATATGTGTCGCTGACAGGATATGCGATCCTGTTCGCAGCGTACTTCGGAAAGTTCGGCATGAGTTTGTACTCTGCCATGTGGGCAGCAACCAGCAGCAACGGCAGGATCGTCAGTATTCTTTCGAAGGTCCGCCGAAGTTTTGACTTCGGCGAACTCTCGAGCCTGTGCAGTTCCCATGCGGTCAGTTTCATGAGGTACACCTCGCTTCGATTTCATTTTTACGGTTTAAACAGCCAGTGCCTGCACGATCATTCGATATCGAGCGGGACCCATATCTGTGCCTTGAGTTCGGCAGGGTCGATGCTGTCGCTGATCACACCAAGCCTCTGGTAATCTGTTATGGAAAGGTCAAGCGTTGCTTCGGTCAGTTCGTTGGGCAGCCCCCAGCGGAAAAGTTTCATCAACTGCAGCGCATACTCTTTTGTCCCGCTTATGTAATCGTTGTCCAGCAGTATCTGTACGGCTTCTTCCTTGTTCGCGTCGCTTTCGCCGATCCACAGGGAGGCTTTATAGATGGCGCGGCTGATTTTCTCGCTCGCGACCGGGTTTTCGGCTATGAATGATCCGGATATGCCAAGCACGCAGCAGGACTCATTCCTGAAATCTTCGTCTTCATGCAGCGAACGGATCCTGCGCAGAGTACCGTCCTGCACCCATTTTTCGGCCAACTGGTCGGAGAACACCGCAACGTCGGCTTCTCCCTTCTGGAGGATCAGCAGCGTCTGGTCGGCCGGGAAATCTCTCCAGATAAAGTCTTCGGGAGCAAATCCGTCATGGGCGATAAAACGGTAACCTATGTTGTGATATACGCCGCCGATGCCGCCGTTGATGGCAACGGTTTTGCCTTTCGCATCGGCAAAGCTCCGGATCGGCGAATCTGCAAGGACGAATGCCGAGGCGCATCCTGTATGGAGTCCGACTGTAAACTTGAGGTCGATGCCGTTGGTGATGGGTTTCAGCCAGCCCGCGATCATTCCCGCAGTTGTATCGATTTTTCCGGCCGCAAGCGCGTCGCGCACGTTGTCATGTGTGCCGCCTGTCCTGGTAAGCTCTGTTTTCAGGCCTTCAGCTTCAAAAAATCCCTTGTGGTGCGCTATAGGTATTGCCGCCTGGCAAAGCCCGCCGTCATAGCCTATGTGGATCGTACGCTTCGAAGCCGGTTCGTCCAGGAACGCCGCTTCTTTGTCAATGGTCTGTTCTCCGGCTCCCGATCCCTTGCCGGTCAGCCCGTCAGCCGAAGCTGTGGTGTCAGAGTCTGTCTGTGATTCTCCACCGGTTCCGGTCTGTCCTGCCGCAGGCGCAGCATCTTTTGCACTGCCGGCATTATTTTGCCCTGAGCAGCCCGTTATTGAAAGAACAAGTGTGAGGATAAGCATAACGGATATAAGCCTGGAAGCAAATTTACCTTGCAAAACAGGTTTCAAACGCAATACAGAATCATTTAGTTTCATAAATCGATCCCCTTTCAGTCCTTGATATATTTGAAAGCGTCGCCTTCGAAATAAGACGGTTTGTACGGAAGCCTCACATGCTTCGACAGCCTGTCGCGGTAAGACGTGTTTTTCAGTTCGAACACTATCCGGCGCAGTATCTGGTATATCCCGGTATAGCCGAAGAACGCGCTGTCAACGTTCCACAGCTGGACGGACGGAACGCCAAGTTTCGCTATGTAGCCCTGTGTCCCGTTGTGTGATATGACAATGTCGGGTTTCAGCGTTTTGATCTGGTGTGTCAGTTCAAACAACTGGTTGCTGACAGCCACCGGCGTATCCGGCAGGTTTTTTACGACATCCTCGTAAACAGGCTCGGCTCCGTCGTCATAATGATACGTACGGATACCCAGGACATCCAGTCCAAGTTCAGCCAGCATCGTCGCCTCAGCGCCGACCCGGACCACACCGCCGCAGATCAGAACTTTTTTGCCTCTGACCTGCTCCACGAACGGCCCGATCGCTTCCCTTGCGAGGCCTTCCTCGTAATCTGCCAGGGCGTTGGCCTGTTTTTCAAGCCCGAAATGCCTGGCGACCGATACGAGCCATTGCCTCGTGTGCCTGAATCCTATCGGCATGCCTGCTATCACGTAAGGTGTTCCGAATTTCTCTTCGAGGAATTTAAGCATATAATCGTCATGGACGTTGCACATGCTGACATTCAGGGCTGCTTCGGAAACCATGCGCAGTTCGTCGCGGCTTGAATATTCGGCAAAAAACCTCACCTTCAGCCCCAAAGCCGACAGAAGGCGCCTTACCTCTTCTTCATCGACCGGCCCGATGCTGGTCGCATTCCACACGTTTACGGTGCGCGATCTCTCGAACTGGTAGTTTTTCTCGGCCAGCTCAGATTCCGGAGATCCCTGCGGCAGCGGCCGGAAGTCGACCCACGGTTTCGGGGACAGTTCAAGCCCGCGCAGGATCCCGTGATAGAACGCATCATACGCGCTTGCCACCACACGGCTCCTGAAACCCGGGCAGTGGAGGCTCACAACGTCGGCACTGACCTGTGGACGTGCCTGCCGTACCACCTCTTCCGCATCGTCGCCGATTATGCTCGGAGCACATGTCACCACAACGAATATGATTTCGGGGCGGAACTCCCTGTCCGCATATTTGATGGTTTCCAGCAGTTTTTTCTCCCCGCCTCCGATCACATCGGCTTCCGTAAGGTTTGTGGACAGCCACGGTACGGCCTTCGGCTCCTTGCCGCGGCGCGCTTTCCCTTTGGCCGACTGTACCGACAGCGAATGCAGCAGCGCGCCGCAGCCGCCGGGAGCATGCATTACGATCGCCGCATTCTCTACAGTTGCCGCCATCATAAGCGTCAGTGCCATCTGGCAGGCGTTTGCCTGCCAAAATCCCCTGTTTTTCTGAAGCAGGCACCCGTCGCGTCCGCAATTGACCAGGCCGCAGGCATTGCCGTGATAGCTGTCTCCTATTTTCAGCCGGGTGTCGCGCACGGGAGGTACAGATTGCTCATAAAACCCCATAATCTCACCCCTTTAAAGACATGATCCTTCCCGTAAGATCTTCAAACAAGTGCAGCCCGCCGCGGTATCCCGCATAGCCCCTGTCCGTAATAAGCCTGTCATAGACCGGGAAGCTCACTGACAGGTGCATCGCGCCCCGCGCGTTCGCCGTCCGCTTTTCAAGCGAACTGCCTATGATATAGAGCGGCGTTATATCGTCAAAGTATCGCCGGCCCCTGCTGTTCGGATGGTTTTTGCTGATGGCCCTTGCGATCTCCTGGACGCCGGTGCGGAACTGCAGCGGATAATCGCCTGAAAGAGCAGCCTTCTGCTCGTCTGTCAGCTTATCCGTCACGAAGCTGTCGGCCACGACCCATCCCAACTCTCTTGATAGGAACCTGGCCAGCGGGATCGCATAATTCGAGTTCGTGACGGTTATCGCGTAGAACTTGAGATCCTGGTCGCAGAACGCGTCAGCCGCTCGCTCGAAATAACCGTAGAATATCCTGTTTTCCCTCTCGATGACATGCCCGGCGTCCAGCCCGAACCATTCCGCTATCCGGCGCAGGAATTCGTCCGTCGCCTCAGGTCCGATGGGCAGATCGCAGATGATGTACGGAGTCCCGTGCCGTTGTTCGAATCTCCCGGCAAGCGTTTTGCCCCAAACCCTCGAGAAAACGATGTTCAGCGCAGCCGTCGGTGCTGACGTTATATTTTCGAATGTCTGCGACGGCGTGAAAAAAGTATTCACTTCGAGCCCCAGCGATGTGAGAAGTCGTTCCATCTCTTCCAGGTCGCCCCGGAAGAACGGGTCGTATCCCGGTATGAGCCCGAAAATGTTGACAAGCTTTGGGTTTTTATGTTCGGCTCTTGGCAGGTACCTGTTGAATATCGCGTCAAGCACGATTTCATATCCGTGGTAACTGTCGCCCTTGAAACTCGGGGTGCTCACCGCGATCACGGGCTCTCCTTCGTCAAGGAATCCGTTTGCCACGCCGTCCGTGTCATCGCCGATCATCTCGGTCATGCAGCCTGTCGCAACTATATACAGTTTCCCGTCGATGAGTTCAAGAGTATTGCGTATCTGCTCGTGCAGCCTTTCAGCGCCGCCAAAGACGATTTCCGTCTCTGTCACTCCGGAGCTTGGAGCCTGGGCGCCGCTGCAATAACCTCCGCCAAGGTATCCCGAACCGAACGCCACAGCATTGGCCAGGTTGCCGCCGCACCCGAGAGTGGTATGGATGATCGGTATGACCCCGGGCAGACAGCTTATCGTCGACAACGCACCTGCAAGAGCGCAGGCCGTACGCGGGCTTTCGATAAAGTCCGGCATTTTCACTCCCCCTTTTGGACTAATACTGGTACAGTATCGTGGAAAGATAACGCTCGCCTGTGTCCGGAAGCACAGCGACTATCGTCTTTCCCCTGTTTTCGGCGCGCTTTCCGACAGCAGCCGCCGCGAATGCCGCAGCTCCGCTCGAGATCCCCACGAGCAGGCCCTCGGAACGCCCAAGCTCGCGCGAGGTTTCTATCGCTTCATCGCCGCGGACGGTTATCACTTCATCGACAACGTCCGGATCGTATACAAGCGGTATGAATCCGGCTCCGATGCCCTGTATCCTGTGAAGTCCCGGCTGGCCTCCGGACAGGACGGGCGATTCAAAAGGTTCGACAGCTATGACTTTTATACCGGGATCCTTCTCCTTCAGGTTTTTGCCGACGCCTGTCACCGTCCCGCCCGTACCGACACCGGCAATGAATATGTCGATCTTTCCGTCCGTATCCCGCCATATCTCTTCTGCCGTCGTACTGTAATGGATCGCCGGGTTGGCGGGATTCTCGAATTGCTGCAGTATTATGCTGCCCGGTATCTGGGCGTTGAGTTCCTCCGCACGGCGGACAGCGCCTTTCATCCCTTCGGCGCCGGGAGTGAGGACGACGTCCGCCCCAAGGGCCTTGACGAGGTTCCGCCGCTCGACGCTCATCGTTTCGGGCATAGTGAGGATCACTTTATAACCCAGCGCAGCCGCGACGAACGCTATGCCGATACCTGTATTGCCGCTGGTCGGCTCGATAATCGTCATCCCTTTTGTCAGCCGTCCGCTTTCTTCCGCATCCCTGATCATGGCGTAGGCGATGCGGTCCTTTACACTGCCGAGCGGATTGAAGTATTCCAGTTTGAACAGGATTTCTCCGTCGATACCTTTTGCCCCGAGGAAATTGTTCGGTTTCAGGAGCGGTGTGTTGCCGATGAGCTCGGTCAAACTGTTTGCGATTTTTGCCATTGCACTGGCCTCCTTTTCAATGGTTTTATCAAGCAGGAAGGATATCCGTCGTCTGAGGATCAAATGGGTAAGTAACAAGGCATACCAATGGACTACATGTCTTGCGCATGGGTTAACCCTCATGCCGCATCAATGGGTCATCAATTCTCATCAATGGACATGTAAAGCCTCATCCGTGGCTGAACGTCTCAAGTTCACGTCCCTGGTACAACTCCTTCGTCAGGTCCGACACGCCCGGTATCCCGCAGGCGTCCGCACGGCAATGCTTGCAGTGGCGGAACTGCTCTATGTGCTTCCCCGCCTCCTGCCTCGCTTTCTCTATCTCCCTGCAGGTCGGCGGCGGCAGGTCGGAAAACTCATTCTGCGGGATAAGCGGGATGATGTTCTGGCGCGCTGCTCCAGCCTCGCTGACTGCCTTCGCGATGTCGGCAACGTGCGTATCGTTGATGCCGGGGATAAGCACCGTATTTACCTTGACAGCCATGCCGATATCAACGCATTCACGTATCCCCTGCAATTGTGCGGAAATAAGATCACGGCCGTCTTTTACCCATGACACGATTTTTCCGAGTATGCCAGGGTCGACAGCATTTACCGTGACCGTCACCGTCCTCACGCCTGCGTCCCACAGTTCCCGTGCCTTGCCCGGCAGGTCCAGGCCGTTGGTCGACAGGCACTTGATCAGGTCCGGCCAGGCAGCGTGTACGAGCCTGAACGTTTCCAGCGCATGGTCCGTCGCCAGCGTATCTCCCGGTCCGGCAATGCCGACCACTTTTATCTGCGGGCAGAGCTGCAGCGCACGTCTTACCGTGTCTACGGCTTCTTCCGGCCTTAGCAGCCCTGCTGCCACACCCGGACGGACCTCGTCGGTGTTCCTGGCCCTTTTGCAGAAGCGGCACCGGATGTTGCACGCCGGGCTGACAGGCAGGTGCAGCCTTCCGCTCCTGTTGTGCGCCTTTTCACTGAAGCACGGGTGGTCGTCGATGACCTCCCTTCGCTTATATCCGACAAACGGCGGACGTCTCAGGTACCTGATATAATCATCGAGCAGTTCCCCGATAAAACCGTGCTTCTCGATGACCTGCACTCCCATCCTGCCCAGCCTTACCTGCGCATAGCTCCCCGCCTTGACGCAGAACAGCGCTTTGCAGTCGGCGACCAGTTCGACGCTCCTGTTGAATTTCTCTTCGTCGTGATCGCCGTACTTGCATGGGCTGTCGTTTTCGCGGGTCTCAAGATACCTCCTGGCATGGGTGACGTCGTCTATCTCCACGATCAGGAACCTTCGAGCGTGTCCGAAATGCTGGCTGACATATATCCCATCGTTTGAAGCAAATGCTATTTTCATAAGCTCCACTCCCATTTATATAAACATGTAGGCATCACACACATCGGCCAGGGTGATTTCATTGCCCTTCCGTTCCAATGCTCCCGGCAGCAATCGACCCATTTCCGCACGCTTATATGCCTGCCTGTATGCCGCCTGTAACTACACCGCTTTCCAGTTCCAGCAGCTTGTCGCTCCATCCTGCCGCCCAGTTCCGGAGTTCGTCAAGTTCCAGGGGCGACGGCACCCTGCTTTCTTCATGGCTGATGATCCGCTCAGCAAGCTGTCGGTAGATCTGCGCCTGCTGGCTGTCAGGAGCGGCTTCGATGGTGGTCTTCCCCTGCAGTTCCGACTGGGTTACGGTAATCGAACGAGGGACATACTGCATGATCTGTGTTTTCGTCCTCGCGGCGAAATCATCTATTATCTCGCGGGAATAACCGTGATTGATGGAATTGGCGATTATCCCGCCGAGCAGCGCGCCGCCGCTGTTGGAGTACTTCTTGATCCCCTTGAACAGGTTGTTGCTTGCGTAAATGCTCATAAAGTCACCGCTTGAAACCGTGAATACATGCTGGGCGATGCCCTCGCGTATCGGCACGGCGAACCCGCCGCACACTACGTCTCCGAGAACGTCGTATATCACATAGTCAAGATCCAGTTCTTCGAAGATCCTCTGCTGCCTGAACAGTTCAACAGCCGTGATGATCCCACGACCGGCACAGCCTACACCCGGTGCGGGACCTCCCGCTTCCACGCAGTAGATGCCGTTGAAACCTTCATAAATGACATCATAGGCATTCACCTTGCCTTTTTCCCTGAGCGTGTCGAGAACGGTCGGTATGTATGAGCCGTTCCGCAGCGTGCTCGTACTGTCGGCCTTCGGGTCGCATCCGAACTGCATGACCCTGAAGCCCGCAACAGACAGTGCGGCAGAAAGGTTGCTGGTGGTGGTCGATTTCCCGATGCCGCCTTTCCCGTAAATCGCGATTTGCTTGATCTTCTTTGCCATGGTCCATTCTCCTTTACATTGCTGTTGTTCACAACGATTTTGCTTCTTGAAGAAAACTTGCTTTTGCCTGGCAGAGTACTTCCGTCCCGGGAGTATTAAGCGAAGCATGGATATCTGCCGAATAAGGACAGGGATATCTGCCAGTTTATTATATTACATATATGTTTAGTATGTTTTGGGTTATGAAAAAAGCGTCCGGATCATGCAATTCGGCATCCGAACGCCAGGCAAGACCATCTATGCCTGATCAGAGCCGTCGAAAAGCCGAACCGCGAATGCTGCAACAGGTCCCGCTCATATGAGGGCGCATGCTGCGACACATACAGCCGCTCATATGGCTGTCCATACAACATCTCATACGAAAGCACATAAAGCTGTTCATGCTGCCTGTCTCAGCTATCGCATCCGTTTCGGTTTTTCCATGATCTGAAATCAACATACCGACGACCTCACATTTTATTTCTTAGCTTCGATGTTTGCTGGGTTGGAGAGTGATATTGTTATAATACATATATGATTAGTATGCATTATATGTTACAGAAATAACCATCATTTGTCAAGATGTTTTTGCAAAAAAATATTTCCAGGATACCATCGATGTTTCTGATGACAGCAAAAAGCCTCCCGTAATCTGCATTTACAGAACTCCGGAAGGATTTTTTTCAATGAGTATGTAACGGAAAGCGTCCGGGTGCAGCGCCAGGCAATCGAATCCGCAATTACTGTTTGATCGCCATACCTGGCGCCCAAACTCATTATAACTGTCCAGCCTGCGTGTCCGGCACCCGCACTTACAGGCTGAAAGGTCCCCCATCGTTGACACGGTCGAATTTAACGTCAAGGTAACGGGCCGCTTCGCGCAGGGCTGGGAAATAGCTGCCGTACACGCATCCGACATGGTGGATATATGGCCCGAATATGAATTTCTCTTCCCACCGCTTCCAGTTTTCCGTCTCAAGGTATACATACGTGCCGTTGGTTTCCGGCCCGCTGATGGCTTTCCCCTCGCCGGCGAAGAGATAATGATCGCCGTTCAGGTCGTCGAACCGGCAGACTGTCAGGTTTCCCTTCCTGAGCCTGAACGATTCGACGCCGTTCACCAGCTTAGCCCCGCTGGACGGATCTTTCAGCGAGTACGGGAAACAACCGCAGTGCCACAAAAGTTCGGCATTGTCGTTTTCAGGGTCGCGGATCGTGAGATCTGCCAGGAAGACTGATCCTTCGTCAAGTGAACATGCCCGAAGGATCGCCATGGTGACGGCGCCGTTCACGTCCGTCTCGCATGAGATGGGGTAGCCGTCATCAGCCATTTCGCCCAGTACACTGCATATCATGACTCCGAAAAGGTCTCTTGCGGGCCAGCATTCCATCGCTCCAACGGTACAGCCGTTCTCGAGCATCCTCTTTTTCACTGCCAGCTTCAGCGCCGCAGACCGTCTCAGCATATCCTCCGGCGTGGCCGAGCAGTCCATCCTGCTTTTCAGATCCGCCACGTAACTGCTGAAAAAGCTGCTGTTTTCCCTTTCGATAGCAACGGCGTCTTCCACGACATCGTTGAGCCTGACCGGCACAGTCGTTATGCCGAATTTCGTCATCAGGTCTCCTTCATTTGCCGTAACGCTAAGGAAAGGAACCGGCCTTTCGCCTAACTTTGCAATACGCAGTCCCTTCAGCGCTTTCAGGACCGCAGCCGTCCGTATGAAGTTGGTATATCCTTCGCTGAATTCCCTGCTTTCAGTGGCGCAGTTGAATATGTAACTGAACTTGACTCCATAACGCAGCAATACCTTGGTGCAGGCGAACATACCGCATTGTGTGTCACGGCCCCGAGCTTCGTCCGTATTTGGCCGTTCATCCCTGGGACCCCATATAAGTGTCGGGACCTTCAGCGCAGCAGCGACGGCAGCCGACACCTGTTCCTCGCCGAAATCGCAATGGGGTATGAACAGCGCATCGATTCCTGCCCTTCTCAACTTGCCAATAACTTTATCCGTGTCCGTCGTCCTGTACATTATCCCGTTTTCGCAAATGTCATCGATATCCACGATCTTCACGATATCCGGCCTGATGCTGCGAATAACGGCCATGAACCTGTCCTTCTGCCGTTTTGCCTCTTCCATGCTCAAAAAGCTGCGTTTGGTTGGTGCGACTCCAAGGGTAATTTTTGCTTCATACCTGTGTCCATACAGTTCCGACATTGGATATCCCCCTTTCATACAGCTCAACACGTTTGTCTATATCCGTACAGTCTATTTCCCCGGTCTCCATGAATCTCAGTGCGGTCGCCATGTCAGGTATGCCTGCCCGGCCGCCCTGGCGGGTGCATTTGATGGCAGCAACTGCGTTGGAGAAATCAGCGCATTTCCGGATGCTCCAGTTCTGCAGCAGCCCTGCGAGGAATGCGCCGTGGAAGACATCGCCCGCTCCGGTGGTATCGACTACGTCCACCGGGTAAGCTTCCAGCCTGAAGAAGCCCTCGCTGCTGATCCCGACGCAGCCTTTGCCGCCCAGCGTAAATACAACGGCTTTCGGCCCATTCTCCAGTATTTTTCTGCAGTTCGCTTCATAGTCACTGTTGTCGAACAACGCCTCATATACGAATTCAGAAGCAATGAACCAGTCGATCAGATGCATATTGTCCATCATCGTTTCGGAGTACGTGTCCGCATCGACGAATACTTCCGCGCCTGCCTGCTTTGCCGTCCTGCAGCAGTGGATGGCTGTTTCGTCGAGAGTGGAGACAAAAAAGAACCGTGCCTGCTCAAGCTTGCAGTGATCGATTTCATCGATCGAGCACGGTTCGGCGCTTCCCTTGTGGAACACGAAACTCCTGCCCCGGGTCTCGCGGTCGCTGATCACGATGGAAAGCGAAGTAGTGGCGTCTTTCCTGATCAACATTCCTGAAGTATCTATCCCATGGCGTTCAAAGTCCCAGAGGCAAAAGCGGCCGTAACTGTCGTCCCCGACGGCACCCATGATGGCACACATGGCGCCAAGACGCGCAGCGGCCACCATCCCTGTCGAAACCTTGTTGCCGCCCTGCCAGCTGAGGCTGTTCACCAATGCCATTCCATTCGGCTTCGGAAAGTTGTCCACATTAACCAGTAAATCCATACAAGGCATATCAAGCCCAACGATATCGAACATATCGGCCTCCTGAACATTATTGGAATCCAGCGTCCCTTGATAACAGCAGTCATATTTCGGCCGGTTGCAATGTATACCGGTTGGGATTCAGCAAGCGGATCTTCCTGCGGACAAAGTCGATAATGGTTTCTTCCGACTGTTTTATAAGATTGAAAAACGATCCCTTTTCTTCGTCCGTGTCGATAGTTCCGGCGAAAACCCGGTATATCGCGCGGTCATATTCCGTGGCAATGTTGAACTTGCTTATTCCCAGTTCCACGCTCTCCCGGATCTGGTCATCCGGGATGTCCGAACAGCCATGTAGCACGAGCGGGATGTCCAGAGCCCTGCGAAGCGCCCTTATCCGGTCCATGTCCAGCTTTGGCTCCCGGATATATACCCCATGGGCATTGCCGACAGCGACAGCCAGGGAATTGCAGCCGGTCCTTGCGACAAACTCGACTGCCTGCTCCACAGATGTATACCTGCCGGAATCGGCAAAGTCCTCCAGGTTTGCGCCTGATCCCACATGGCCAAGCTCGGCTTCCACGTCGACTCCGAAGATTGACGCAATGCGTACCACTTCTGCGGTCAATCTCACATTTTCTTCGAACGGCAGCGCGGAACCATCCACCATGACGGACGGGAAACCGTCCCTTATCCCGGCGGCAACCGTCTCATAATCCCTGGAATGGTCCAGGTGCACCGCCACCGGTACGCTTGCCCTTTCGGCCATATCTTTTGCAATGGCTGCGACATACCGGCACGGCAAATGGTTTTCAAACCCGGGGTAGAATTGTATGATGATCGGGGCATGTTCCGATTCGGCAGCCTGGACGGCCCATTTGATGGTTTCGTAATTGAAAATGTTGATCGCGGCAACGCCGTACCTTTTCGATGTTGCGTGCGCCAGCAGTTCGTTGACTTTTACCAGTGACATGCCGCTTCCTCTCATTCTTTTTGTATATGATATATTTCACTCTTTTACTGTTTCAGTGGAGAAAAACAGGGCATATTTCGGCAGTGTGTCTGTGAATTTCCGGCTGGCTTCGTCGATTTCCGCGTATTCCTCGTCGGTGAATCTCCATCCGGCGGCTCCGATGTTCTCCCTGGCCTGCTCCGCGTTCTTTGCACCGACGATCGGAGCGGTGATGCCAGGCGTCATGAGGAGCCAGTTGATAGCGCCCTGGGCAGGCGTCTTGCCATGCCTTGCCGAAACAGCCTTCACCACTTCGGTCACATCGAGGCAGCGCCTGTAGTTTTCAGGCTGGAACAGCGCTGCGCGGCTGCGGCCGTCTGTAAAGACATCCGTCTTTTTATACTTGCCTGTCAGGAGCCCTTGTGCCAGCGGACTGTATGGAACGACGCCTATATCGTTTTCGATGCAGAACGGCAGGAGGTCCTTGTCGTGGTAACGCCACAGCAGGCTGTAGCACGGCTGGATCACATCCACGGGCCCGTATTTCATCGCTTCCTTCTGCTGTTCCAGGCTGAAATTCGAAAGGCCTATGGCCCTGATCAGCCCTCTTTCCTTAAGCTCAAGCATTGCCTCCATCGACTCGCCGATGGGCACATTGTCGACGGGATAATGCAGGAAATAGATATCCAGGTAGTCGGTCTTCAGATTCCTGAGGCTTTGCTCGCAGGCCCTGATAAGCAGGTCGTGCCTCATATTGTGCTTGAAGACCTTGGAGCTTATGACGCACTTTTCTCTGTCGATCCCTTCAAGGGCTTTCCCAAGGACCCTTTCGGAATGTCCGCGTCCGTATACTTCGGCCGTATCGAACGTGTTGACACCCAGTTCAAACGATGCCCTGATCGCTTCTATCGAGTCCCGGTCGGCTACATCGCCGAAATAGCCGCCGCCCATTGCCCAGCATCCAAGTATGATCTCGGATACCTTCACATCACTTTTCCCCAGCGTTCTGTAGTTCATACGCAACCTTCTTCCCTCTTTATGATAACAGATCTGCTGCAAGTGCCCGAATCATGGTCTGAGCCATGGCAGGAAGCAGTATTTGGCTCCTATTACCATTGTAGTTTCCACGAGCCGGCATGTCAATCAAACCATTGGCAGAAACCCACGCATAAAGCCCAAGCAATTGCATTCAAAACGGTCCGATATGCAGGAAACCAGCCCGCAGTCGATTATGTTAAAAATATATCTATCTTTAATTGCATTTTGGTACATATTATGCTATATTTTATCTTGATTTTATCAGGAGGTGTGATTATGAGCGAACTAAGAGGTGCAGCTATATTCGGACAGTCGGGCGGTCCGACTTCAGTTATCAACGCCAGTGCCTGCGGCGTTTTCCAGGAAGCGCTCAGGCAGGACTGCATCACCGCGGTTTACGGTGCGGCACATGGCATCAAAGGTGTGCTCGAAGAGAAGTTTTATGATATAGGCCAGGAAGATCCGTATGAACTGGAACTTTTGAAGACTACACCTTCCTCGGCGCTGGGATCGGTTCGCTATAAGCTTAAAAATGCCGAAGATGACGATACCGATTACAAGAGGCTGCTTGAGGTATTCAAAAAGTACAATATCAGGTATTTCTTCTATAACGGCGGCAACGACTCCATGGACACCTGCAACAAGATAAGCAAGTACATGCAGTCGGTCGGTTATGAATGCCGTGTGATGGGCGTTCCCAAGACCATAGACAACGACCTCTGGGGAACGGACCACTGCCCCGGCTACGGCAGTGCCGCCAAGTACATCGCAACTTCGATAATGGAAGTTTATCATGACGCACGCGTTTACGACAAAGGCCAGATCACAGTGCTCGAGATAATGGGAAGGAACGCCGGCTGGCTGACAGCTTCGGCCGCTCTCGCAGCAAACGCCGGATTTGGGCCCGATCTTATTTATCTGCCGGAACTGCCGTTTGACATGGACAAATTCATCGAAGAGACGATGGATGTGTACAGAAGGCAGAACAACGTTATTATAGCCGTTTCCGAAGGTATCAAGGATAAGGACGGCATGTACATCTCAGAATACGGCTCCGACCTTGCAAAGTCGAAGGATGCATTTGGACATGCACAGCTGGGCGGACTGGCAAATACACTCGCAAACATCGTGAAGGAAAAGACCGGCGCTAAAGTGCGCGGCATTGAGTTCAGCCTCCTGCAGAGGTGCGCTGCCCACTGCGGATCGCTGACAGACGTGAATGAAGCATACATGGCCGGCCAGATGGCGGTCAGATATGCCGTCGAAGGCAAGACCGACTACATGGTGGCCTTCGAAAGAGTCGCAGGTCCTGAGTACAAGTGCGTAACCAAGCTTATCAACCTGACAGACGTTGCAAATACCGAAAAGAAGATCCCGCGCGAGTGGATCAACGAGGCCGGCAACGGGCTGAACCAGCAGTTCATCGACTACGCACTGCCCCTGATCCAGGGCGAGTCCCATCCTCCGCTGGAGAACGGCCTGCCCAGGTTCGCAAAGCTCAAAAAGGTCCTCGCGGCAAAATAAACACGGCCCGATAATCGACCGAAACACAACGGAGTGCCTTACGGCACTCCGTTTTTCATCTGACTATATTTTTCTTTTTTGCTACGGAGAATCCGAAGAACCCCAGTTCCCTGCCCAGTGTCCAGTATTTGCCGTGGGAGTAGCAAATGAGATCGGCTTTTTCAAGGACCAGCTTCCCCTTTTCATTGAGCAGCGATTCGTCCGCCTGGACAGCGACCACCTCGGCAATGAACATGTCGTGGCTGCCAAGCTCCAGCACGTTTTTCACCACGCATTCCAATGCGACAGGGCTTTCCTTTATTATCGGCACATCGATGGCCGAGGCTTTTACAGGAGTCAGGCCGGTCAGTTGGAACTTGTCGACGTCGCGGCCGGACTTTACGCCGCATATATCGGTGGCAAAAGCCAGCTTTTCCGTTGCCAGGTTGATTGCGAACTGTCCATTTTCTTTTATGAGATTATGGGAATACCTTTCCTTCCTTACGGATATGGATACCATCGGCGGCTCGGAATTTACCGTTCCTGCCCATGCAACCGTGATTATGTTGGGCTTCCCTGACGTGTCGGCACATGTTACCATCACCACCGGCACAGGGTTCAGTAATGTAGAAGGTTTCCAGATCTGTTTCGACAATTTTTATCCCTCCCAGTTGATAGTACAGATATCAGGCTTCGATCTCACTGTATTTCTTTTCGGCTACGGCATGGAGCGCCGGAACCGATAATGCAGAAAGGATCACAGATACAACGGCTACCGCCGCGAAAGCTGCTGTTACGGGAAGTCCCAGGAGCAATGCTCCGGCTGCGCAAGCACCCATTATGAGTATTACCACAAATGAGACGAGCATCCCAAGTCCTGCGTTCATATTTTGCTTCATGGCTTCCTGTTCGCTGTTCCATACGAGTTTCGGGTGGAATACATCGATCAGCAAGTTCAGCGCCACCATCGGCACGGACCCGATAAGCCCGGCTATGGCCGGCAACACTACCCACAATATGGGTATCCTCAGCAGCAATGCCATGATAAGGCTGGTTGCCAGCACGCCTGCGGCAGATACGATATAGCTGCACAGGAACTTGGCGTCGACCTGCTGCCTTGCGGTCACAGGTATCATTTTTGCGACCCATATGGTTTTGCCCTCTCTTGACAGTGCAGTCGACGCGACAATGTTCATACCTGCCGTGAACAGCATTATCCCAAGGCCGCCAAGCGCTGCATAGGGTACAACTTCCGGATCTTTGAGGCTTTCTGCCAGCATGGCGAGTTCAGGATCGCTTCCCCTCACGGCGAACATCAGCACTATAATAAGCGGACCTGCTATGCTGCCAGTAAGGCCATTGAGCACGTACAGGGGCGTGCGTATCATCAGTCTCCATTCACGCTTCAGCAGAGCCAGCACTGGACTGCTGCCCCTGCCAACACGCCTGTAGATCTGTTCGCCGGTGAGCGTCTTTCTCTTCCGCCTCACTTCCTGGCCGGCGAGCAGTGCCCTGTAAAACACCTGGTTTGCCACCCACAGCATGAAAATGAACAAACCGGCACAGACAGCAAGGAACAGTACAAAATACCCAACCCCTGACAGTCCGTTATCAGCAAGGGCTCTCGTCGCCCATAACGCGGGCGGGAACCTTCTCCCCAGCAGATCCACAAGGCTTGTCTGTTCCGCAAAAAATTGCTTTATGGCTTCCGGGTCTTCAGGCATTTTCTGCATCAGCACGCTCACAAAAAAGCTTGCAAACACCAGCGCGGTGCCGCCCACGATAACGAGGAGATCCTTGTACCTGCCGATATTGACCACTCTCATGAGCAGGACCACCAGCAGAGATGCTATCGTAAGCGGTATGACCGGTGCGACAGCCATGATGGCGAGGCTTTTCAGCCAGTACAGGATCCCCTGCGAGGTCCCGATGCCGAATATTATGACAGGCGGCAGAAGCAAAGGCAGTGATGTCAGATACTCATTGACCAGGACCACAGCGAATTTTGCGCCTATTATCTCGTACGGCTTGAGCGGGAGCGGCACCAGGCTCATGATATCCTTCGAAAAATAGAATGTGCCCATTATATAGAGGATGCCGAAAATGAAGATGACCAACTGGGCAAATACCAGAGCCATTACCAGTACCATCTCCGGCTGGCCCATCATCAGGCCGCCTGTAAATACCGATAGCATGAAGAAGGTGTACATGGCAAGAAGCGGCAGCAGCGACAGGATGATCGCCACACCTATAAGTATAGGTTCCCAGCGTTTCTTCTTTTCCCTGGTGAACCTGTATTTCAGTGCCGAAATGCTGTAATTGACATTCAGCTGCATCCTGATAAGCGATGTGAACGGCTTCATCGGTCTGCACTTCATTGTTTTATCTTTCATTGCTCTGTCAACTCCAGGAATATTTTTTCGAGCGAATCCTTCCGGTCGCCATGCCTGAGTTCGTCAATGGTACCTATCGCTATCAGTTTCCCCTTGTTGATGATCGCTACCCTGTCGCACAGCTTCTCCGCAACTTCCAGGACATGGGTCGAGAAGAATACCGTATTGCCTTTGCCGCAATGCTCTCGCATCTGGTTCTTCAGCAGGTGAGCCGATTTGGGGTCGAGGCCGACCATCGGCTCATCCAGTATCCACAGTTTCGGGTCGTGCAGCAGCGCCCCGGCCAGGGCCGTTTTCTGCCTCATCCCGTGTGAATAGCTCTTGATCAGGTCTGAGGCCGCATCCCTGAGATTGAACATCTCAAGGTAGTATTCGATCCTTTCTTTACGGACCGACTCGGGCACCTGGTATACATCAGCCATGAAATTCAGGTATTCGAATCCGGTCAGGCGCTCATAAAGGGTCGGTTCGTCAGGCACATACCCGATCTTCCTTTTTGCCTCGATGGGCTCCTTTACTATATCCGTTCCGTCGATGGTGATAGTTCCTGTGTCCGGGTTCAAAAGCCCTACGATCATTTTGATGGTCGTGGTCTTGCCGGCGCCGTTGGGGCCGAGAAAGCCGAATATCTCACCCCTGTTGACTTTCAGATCCAGCCCGTCCACAGCTTTGACCTGACCCTTGTTGTAACTCTTTGACAAATTGCGGATCTCAATCATGTACCATACCTCCTGCAAAAGATGCACTGCCAAGTACCAAGCACTGCGGCGGTCCCCGCATTATATTTTTCCGCTTCGGCACGCGCCTGATCTGCTTATGCCGTTTACTTTCGGCATCAAGCGCCTGCAAAGCGCTCGTTTGTCAGTCGCAGGCATTACCTGCCTCTCAGTCTTTAACATATCCCTAAGTTATATTACCATATTGTTTCCAACCATGTCATTATACGGATTGAACAAGAATTTTGTATGCCACGGCTTGTATGACATAATACCTGAAAGTAAACCTGGGTAATTCAGGAAATATCACGCAAAAAAATACCGGTTCCCTCCGCTGCGATACATGGAGTTTTGCACCGGCACTTTCCAGGCACTGAATATGAAGTTTCAGATCTGATAGTATGGAGTATCACTCGAGCACGATATATGACGATCCGTAGACCCTGATCATCTTATCGCTGTATAGTGTTTCGGTTACTATTTCATATTTACTCGTTATAACGTCAGTCGCCATCCCTATATATGATGTAAGAACATCCCCAATGCCAATACTGTGCTGTATATTCTTGCCAAGTATCTTTATTATCCCGGGTATTTTATCGATATTTTTCAGAGTGCCCTTCTGCTTTATCAGTTCCCGTATGAAATAAAGCTGGTTCTTTTTCCTCTCGAAATCACCTATTTCAAACCACGTACCGTCTTCCTTGTATCCCTGCCTGAAGCGTACAAAGCCCTCGGCATCGTGGCCGTCCAGGTGCTGGTAGCCTGGCTGCAGATCTATGACCAGGTCCTGGACCGGGTCCTTGTAGTCCATCCTGTATGGCACTTTTATATCGATGCCTCCAAGATGGTCGATCAGTTCCCTGAACCCCTTGATGTTGATCTTCACATAATCATGGATCTCTACGTTAAACTTCTCCCCGATCACATCGGCAAGAAAGCTGATTGGTCCTGAATCAAACTTGCCGCTGTAATTAATGATGCCGCCCACATGATGTGTATTGTTTATCTTCAGGTATCCGGGCACCTTGAGCTTGTTGGCTTTTTCAAGTTCAGCCAGTATTTTATCATTGTATTCTATATATGTATCCCTGGGGATCATTATTATCTTTACTTTTTTATTCTTGCTGTCGACACTGACTATGCCCATCGTGTCATACAGGTTACTCACTTTGTCCTGGCCAATGAAGAGGATGTTCCTGGCGCCGTCTTCCACGAGTTTTTCAGAATAGGGCTTGCCTACGGTCAGCCTTTCAGGCTCATCCGAAGTGGCGGGCTGCTGGTCTGTACCGGCCTTCTGATTTTCCCGGCTCTCACCGATATCTTCGCTGATGTCCCCGTCCTGGACATCCTGCTGCTCCTCATCAATTTGCTCCTGCCCATTCTGGCCTGTGAGCACTCCGGTTTCACAGGCGACCATGAGCAGCACGATGCCGATCACTGCGAATATCCCGATCCATATGAAAATGGTCCTGTAACTCTTCATCAGCCGTTCTCCCCGTCAAATCATTCTTTGCTCGCTGGAGCCAGTCGCGGAAACGATCTCATTCGCATATAATCCAAATATTACGTATACCTTTTATATTATAATGCGGTTTCCTTCATGATTCAAATAAATAGTTGTTAAAATATTGTTAAAGCGACAGGCCTTGTAAGTATTTATCTTACAGGATAACGGGCCTTATACAGAGAGTGGAAGGCTTTTATTGAGTCTTATACAGAATACGCCGGGTTTCATCCGGACATGCAAAAACCAGGAGAAGCCGTCAAGTTCCGGCCGCTCCTGGTTTTTACTGAAGACGTATCGATTCTGCTGCTTGATCCGCTGCTCCGTGTATTGCCTTATTTATTTCCCCTGTTGCTTCCCTGTGCGTTGCTTCATATGTGCCATAAATCCTGTTGTTTATATACCTGTCTATTCTCCTGAAAATGCTCCGAAAATTGCTGCGTAAGCTGCTCCGCTGAATGCCCTGAACATTACCTTGCCTGTTGCATGGTATATAGCTTCGCATGTTGCTTCACTATATATTTGCACACATTTTTGTACTTCTAATCATTTTTTTAATAAATCTTAGTGCCTTCCGGCTGCCGGCATACTAAAAGGGGCAGTCCAAAAGGTTTTCGACCTGATGGACGCCCCTTCTTCAGTTACTGTTCCATCCGAATTATGTGGACCAGCATTTCAACTGTATCGTTTGTGTAACAGCCAAATCGATCAACTTAGCTGCCTCACGATCGGATCACTGTCCCATCGCAATCATCAGTCCTCGGGATAATTCTCCCTCGGCGCATAGTGCGTGTGGAGCAATTCGTGAGCCTTGTGGCTTCCCGGATGTCCAAGGAATTCCTCATACAGCTTCTTTACGAACGGGTTGTCCTGGGACTTCCTGAGCGGCATGTTCTCGTCTTCTTCGTACAGGGCCTTTGCCCTTTCTGTCCTGAGGTCGGTCCAGCTTCTGACCGAAGAAGGCTGTATGGGCTGGCCGCCGCCGTTGACGCAGCCGCCGGGGCACGCCATTATCTCCACGAAGTGGTACTCCGCCTCGCCGTTCTTTATCCTGTCGAGCAGTTTCTTCGCATTTCCGGTGCCGCTTGCGACCGCAGCCTTTATCTTCATGCCGCCGGCTTCGATGGTGGCTTCCTTGATGCCTTCGACGCCCCTTACGGCTTCGAACTCCACTTTCTCGAGAGGCTTGCCGTTAAGCAGCTCTACGGCATATCTCAGTGCCGCTTCCATAACGCCGCCTGTCGCGCCGAATATTACGCCGGCGCCTGTTGCTTCTCCCATCGGGTCGTCGAAGTGCCTTTCCGGCAGTTCGGTGAAGTCTATGCCAGCTTCCTTTATCATCCTCGCCAGTTCTCTCGTGGTGATGACCACGTCGACGTCCGGGTACCCGGTGGCAGTCATTTCGGGCCTCTTGGACTCGAACTTCTTGGCTGTGCAGGGCATGACCGACACTACGAATATCTTCGACGGATCTATGCCCGTCTTCTCTGCATAATACGACTTCAGCACTGCGCCGAACATCTGGTGCGGCGACTTGCAGGTCGAAAGGTTGTCCAGGAATTCCGGGTAATTGTGTTCACAGAATTTGATCCAGCCAGGGCTGCATGATGTGATCAGCGGCAGCTTCCCACCGTTCTTTATCCTGTTGACCAGTTCCGTGACCTCTTCCATTATGGTGAGATCCGCAGCCGTGTCTGTATCGAATACTTTCCTGAAGCCAAGACGCCTCAAAGCAGCTATCATGTTGCTTGTGCACCTTGTGCCTATCGGCATTCCGAATTCTTCTCCCAGGGCGGCTCTTACCGCCGGAGCCGTCTGTACAACGACATGGATGTCCTTGTTGTGCAGCGCTTCCCATACCAGGTCGGTATCGTCACGCTCTCTCAGGGCGCCCACCGGGCAGACATTGATGCACTGTCCGCAATTGATGCAGGGCACCTCTGCAAGAGATTTCTCGAATGCCGAACCGACTATCGTCCTGAAACCTCTTTCATTGGTATCGATGACCCCTACCTGCTGTACGTTCTTGCACATATTCACGCAGCGCCTGCAGAGGACGCATTTGTTGGGATCCCTTACTATTGAGGGTGAAAGGTCGTCTATCGGATGGTGTATCATCTCGCCTTCGAACCTGATGTCCTTTATGTTGAGGTCTTCGGCAAGCTTCTGCAGTTCACAGTTCCTGCTCCTGACACAGGTAAGGCACTTTTTCTCATGATTCGAAAGGATGAGTTCAAGCGTTACCTTTCTTGCTTCTCTTACCCTCGGGGTCTGAGTATATATCTCAAGCCCTTCCGATACGGGATACACGCATGCCGCCTGAAGGCTCCTGGCCCCCTTGATCTCGACCACGCACATCCTGCAGGCGCCGATCTCATTGATGTCCTTCAGGAAGCAAAGTGTCGGTATTTCTATGTTGGCATATTTTGCAGCCTCCAAAACGGTGTAATTCTTGGGGACCTGGATTTTTCGGGTATCTATCGTAATATTGACCATTTCCATCTCTTCAGCACTCTCCTTTCTACATCATGCGTTCTTGAATATTGCCTTGAACGGACATTTTTCCATACAAGCACCACACTTGATACATTTCTCCTGGTCTATCACGTATGGCTGCTTCTTCTCGCCGCTGATAGCGCCGACTGGGCAGTTCCTCGCGCAGATGCCGCAGCTTCTGCACAGGTCTGCATGTATCACATAGCTAAGCATGGACTTGCAGACGCCTGCAGGGCATTTCTTGTCCCTGACGTGTGCGACGTACTCGTCCCTGAAATACCTCAGCGTGCTGAGCACAGGCTGCGGAGCCGACTGTCCAAGCCCGCACAGCGCGGAGGATATGATGTTCTTAGCCAGCATCTCCAGCTTGTCGATGTCCTCTATTTCGCCTTTTCCGCTTGTGATCTTATCAAGGATCTCAAGCATCCTTTTCGTACCTATACGGCACGGCGGGCATTTCCCGCAGGATTCGTCAACTGTGAACTCGAGGAAGAACTTCGCAATATCCACCATACAGGTGTCTTCGTCCATGATGATGAGTCCGCCTGAACCCATCATCGAACCGAGTTCCCTCAGTGTTTCGTAATCTATGGGAGTATCGATATGGCTTGCCGGTATGCACCCGCCCGAAGGCCCGCCGGTCTGGGCAGCCTTGAATTTCTTTCCGTTGGGTATACCGCCGCCGATATCGAATATTACCTCTCTCAGTGTGGTACCGATCGGTATTTCAACAAGACCCGTGTTGTTGATTTTTCCGCCGACTGCGAACACTTTCGTGCCCTTGCTCTTCTCTGTGCCTATCTTTGAGAACCAGTCGGCGCCCTTGTTAAGGATCACGGGAATGTTTGCATAGGTCTCAACATTGTTGATGAGCGTGGGTTTGCTCCAAAGACCGCTGACAGCCGGGAACGGCGGCTTCGGCTTCGGTTCGCCCCTGTGGCCTTCGATGGATGTGATCAGCGCCGTTTCCTCACCGCATACGAAAGCGCCTGCTCCGAGCCTCAGTTCCAGGTCGAAGCTGAAATCGGTCCCGAATATGTTCCTGCCGAGCAGTCCGTATTCCTGGGCCTGTTTTATTGCTATCCGGAGCCTCTTTACAGCGATGGGGTACTCAGCCCTGACATAGATGTATCCCTGGTCGGCTCCAATGGCATAACCCGCTATGGTCATTGCTTCGATTATGCTGTGGGGGTCGCCCTCCAGTATACTTCTGTCCATGAACGCGCCGGGGTCGCCTTCATCGGCGTTGCAGACCACGTATTTCTTATTGCTCTTCGACTTTTTCGTCAGTTCCCATTTCAGGCCGGTCGGGAACCCTGCGCCGCCTCTTCCCCTGAGGCCTGATTTCTTGACCTCTTCAATGACCTGATCAGGGGTCATTTCCGTCAATGCCTTTGCCAGCGCTTTATATCCGTCATATGCTATATATTCGTCGATATTCTCAGGATTTATGACACCGCAGTTCCTGAGCGCTATCCTGACCTGGCGCTTGAAGAAGTCCACATTTTCAAGCGACTTGGTAGTGTCATCGGCTTCCTTGTCACCGGCCATGAGCCTCTTTACCGGTCTGCCCTTTATGAGATGCTCATTGACGATCTCCTCAACGTCCTCGACCCTAACCATCGTGTACATGACGCCTTCAGGATACACGACCATGATGGGTCCCTCGGCGCAAAGGCCGAAGCAGCCGGTAGTGACGACCTTGACTTCCTTTTCCAGGTTATTTTTATTTATCTGAGCTTCAAGCTCCGCTTTGACCTTCTGTGAATTTGACGAGGTACAGCCGGTACCTCCGCAAATCAGCACATGGGCTCTGTAAAAATCCATTTTGCTCCCTCCCGCAATTCATCAACAAGTGTTTTATTTCCCAGCCTGCTCGGCAGCCCCGATCGTGAGATCCTGGCATACCCTTCCGTTCACTATGTGCTCGGTGACGACTCTTGACGCTTTTTCAGGTGTCATCTTAACATATGTGACCTTTGTGCCGTCTGCGTCGATCACCTCTACGATGGGCTCAAGCTTGCAAACTCCGATGCAGCCTGTCATGGTCACCGAAACATCAGAGAGATTCCTCTTTCCTATCTCTTCGACGAACCTGTTCATTACAGGCCTTGCTCCGGCTGCTATGCCGCAGGTCGCCATACCGACTACCACACGTATGCCTTCCTTGTTTTTCCTCATCTTTATCTCATCAAGAGTTTTCTTTCTTATCTCTTCGAGTTCAGCCAACGATTTCATTCAATACACCTCCGAATATATCTTTCACGCCTTCATCTATATACTCCCTCAGCCATTTGACCACCGCAGGCTCGGACAGCGGCACTTCTCCAAGTATGCGTCCGGCATCCGCTGAACTGTATGAGAATCGTTTTTCTCCATATGCAAGTTCCAGCCGGATATCGATTTCCGGGAAGGATGCAGACATGTCTGCGATGACGCCGGCCAGATCGCCGAGCACCGGCCGGTCGATGTGATCCTTTCCGAATGCTGCGGTGACCCTCGTCCCGCAGCCCTCCTGCGATGTTATGCCGAAACTTCCTCCTGACATTATACAGGAACTTTTCAGCAACGGTATCCCAAGTCCTACCCTTCTCGTCGTCCTCGTTGTCGTGAACGGATCGGTCACCCGCTGGAGCATTTTCTCGTCCATACCGCATCCGTTGTCGTCTATCACTATAGTGATCATCCCGGCTTCGTCATCTGCCGTTATCGAAACCCCGATCCTGCCTGCACCGGCTGCCACTGAGTTCTGCATGATATCAAGGATGTGCAGCGCAATCTCTTTCAAGTCCGGGATACCTCCTGTATAAAGCCATTAAAGGTCCTTGTATTTTTCCAGGACGCCTTCCACGTCATCAGGTGTCAGTCTTCCGTAAACGTCGTCATTTATCATTATTACAGGTGCAAGACCGCATGCTCCGACACAGCGGCAGGCTTCCAGCGAGAACTTTCCGTCTTCCGTGCAGTCTCCCACATGTATCCCAAGCTTCTCCTGCAGTTTTTCCAGTATCAGGTTTGCCCCCTTGACATAGCATGCAGTGCCGAGGCATACATTGATACGGAACCTTCCCTTTGGCTTGAGATAAAACTGGGCATAGAACGTTACGACTCCATAAATCTCTGACAGCGGAACACCCAGGCCTTCAGATATCTTCTTCTGAACGCTCATGGGCAGATATCCGTACAGTTCCTGAGCTTCATGAAGTACAGGTATCAGTGCCCCTTTGGTATCCTTATACTTGTCGATAATTTTCTGCAGCTTGCGCTCCTTCTCGTCGACGCATCCGCAGCAGCAGTTGTTACTGCTCATTTCGCATGCCCTCCAGTCCTTTTGGTATTTGTTTGAGTTTAGATGCCTATTCAGTGTATGTCCAATTTTACATTCTGCTCGGATTTTATCCTGTTGTATTTCACAGTAATTCACACTTTAGTCATAAATCACAAGCAAAAAATCATGATTGTTAACGTCCCGAACCGAGTTGTTAAGCTTTTAACATACTCTGTCATTATAGCAAATATGCGGCCGCAATTCAACTGTTAATTCAATAATTTTTGCAGCCATTTTGTATACATTATACAGTTTTTACGTCCGCAGTACCATATGGGCAGGTTTACTTTATTATTCACTTTGCATCAATAAATTGGTAAGGCGGATTAGGAACGGCGGCTTATTGGAAAATCGGGATAGATCCTGAATATGCAGTAATATTTTAATATATATCCTGTACCATTTTTTCGTTTCTGGATGCTGGAGCAACTTTTTTGATGTTTTTTTGTACCTACGATGTGCAAAAAGCCGCCGGTTTGCCTTCATCTGCAGGCAAGCCTGTGTATTACCGCCTGTGGACTGAGTTCGTCCAGTTCAAGCATGCTTTCCCTTTCCAGGATATCTCCAAGATAATGCGCATCTGAAGATCTCACTAACTGGTAACTGTCAAGTTCCGGGTGCATCGATCTGAACATGGATTCGTCGCAGTCCCTTGAGATCTCAAGGTACCTGATGCCGAATTCCTCAGGCACAAAGCCCAAGTTCGAAATGATGCTGTATGATGACCTGTCGGCGTGTGCGGGGATGGCAATACCGTCCAGTTCCCTTGCAAGGCGTACCACATCATCTGCCGTAATCTGCGCAGCCGTCAGCAGTATCATCGGTTCCTCGCCAACTATGTTGTCGTTTTCGTCCATGATGAGCTGCCTGCCAAATATATCAGGCCGGTTTTCTATACCGGGCATTGCCTGCCGCACTGTATTGGAGAACCGGGACATCCTTTCCAGGTCAGGCATGAGACATACTATATGGATCTCTTCGGAGGTTTCCACTTCCATGCCGGGGATAAATACGAGACCGCATTTTTGCGCACATATGCTGATCGCCTGAAGATTCGCTGCCGAATTGTGGTCTGTGACAGCTATGGCGTCAAGGCCCTTCAGGACCGCCATATTGACGATGTTGTTAGGCGTCATATCCTTGTCGGCACATGGCGAAAGCGCCGAATGGATATGCAGGTCCACTGCATATTTCATCTGCTTTCTCCCGTCAGAGGGCTGATACTGCGGCAGAGGCACTATTGCACATTATGGATGCTCGCCTCAGATACCGCAGTCGTGTGCGACGCAGCATATTTCATACGCGGTAAGTCCGGTGCTCAGTATCGGGATGCCCTCCTCAGCCGCTTTTCTGACTGTCGCTTCCTCCGCTTCTATACCCTCAGGTATTATGATACATGATAATTCCGTCAACACAGCTACTGCAACGATATTCATGTGGGTGTGCACCGTGATCCATGCCGAGCCTTTGTCTGCGTGCGACATTACCCAGCTCAGAAGGTCGCAGCAGTATACACCCTTTATTTCCCTGTCGGTTCCGTTATCTCCGGTGATTATTTTTGCGTCCAGCCTTGCAGCCAGTTCTGCCACTCTCATGTCGTCCCTCCAAAGCATCCGGGGTTCTGTCCGGTCCATCGTGAGCGTCAGCCCATTGTGGGCGGCGCCTTTTCCTCAAGTTCTTTCATTTGGGCCGCCAGATCCCTTACTTTTTCACGGAGCTTGAATATGCAGTCCGTTTCATACGCAATGCCCCTGACGATGTCCTCCGCAAGGGCCCTGCAGCTTGGTGCGCCGCATGCCCCGCAGTCGAGGCCAGGCAGTCCGTCATTTATCTTTTCAAGGGCTTCAAGCTTTTTTATTGCCTTATCTATATCGGTATCGAGCTTCAATACCGGTTTGTATGCGATCTCACCGGTCCAGACTATGCTTTCGTCGTACGGCTCCAGGGGCTGCCTGATGCCCTTCTGGGCTTCCTTTGCGGCCTCGACATACTTCTTAAGCCTTGTTTTGGCCACATAAACGTTCTCTACTGTAAGCGGCCCTCCCAGGCATCCTCCAGTGCAGGCAAGCGCTTCAATGAAGTCGATGCCTTCGATTTTGTCGTTTTCGACCGCTTCCAGGATCGAAATGACATTGTGTATACCATCGACGGCCAGGAAGTTGTCAGTGTCTACTGCCAACCCTTCGCCTCCCGAGTTTGCCCACCGTATGCCTTCAAAGCCGGCTTTTGCCAGCTGCACGGTGTCATCTGCCTTATCAAGATTGGCCAGGAGCTTCAGGTATATGCTTTTTATAGAGATCGCTCCGTCGACGGATGATTTCTTGTTCTCATACGGAGCTTTCACACTGGTGGCCTTTGCCGCGCATGGCGTTATGAAGAAGACCCCGATATCTGAAGGGTCGATCCCTTTCTTTTCGGCAGTCTTCTTTTTGACCATCTTCGCCGCCACTTCCATGGGAGATTCCAGCTTGATAAGGTTGTCTATAAGGTTTGGGAATCTTACCTGTATGAGCCGCACGACTGCAGGACATGCTGATGAAATAAGGGGCTTCCTGGTCCCTTCTTCCGAAAGCAGCTTTCTCGTTGCATCAGACACATATTCTGCCGCCATCGCAACTTCGTACACATCGTCGAATCCGATCCTGTAGAATGCGTTCAGTATCCTGTTCCTGCTGTATACCGGCTTGAACTGTCCGTATATGCTTGGAGCAGGTATTGCTATCTTGTATTTGTAATTGCTGATTATCGACAAATCGTCCGTTATCGCTTTTTTCGCATGGTAAGGACAGATCCTGATGCACTCGCCGCAGTCTATGCATCGTTCATTTATGATGCGGGCCTTGCCATGCCTTACTCTGATCGCTTCCGTGGGGCATCTTTTTATGCAGTTTGTGCAGCCTTTGCATTTTTCTTCGTCCAGTGTTACGGAATGAAAGTATTCTCCCATAATCCCACCTCTTCAGTACAGCAATCCCTTCAGGCAACTGACCGCAAGTTGATCTGAACAGACCGCTGCCGTTGCTGTAGCTTTACTGCTGGTGGAAATACACCACTATCGTGACAACGGTTCCCTTGTCTTTCGCTGTCTGTATGTCGAGCTCGTCGGCATACCGCTTTATGTTGGGCAGTCCCATGCCTGCTCCGAATCCCATTTCCCTTATCTCATCCGATGCTGTCGTATAGCCCTCCTGCATGGCCAGTTCAAGATCTTCGATACCTGGGCCGCTGTCAATGATGCGGATGATTATTTTGTCGCTGTCGATGGCGACATCGGCACTGCCTCCGCCTCCATGGATGACTGCATTTATCTCTGCTTCGTACATCGATATTGCAGCCTTTTTGACCTTGACGGGATCGATGCCCAGTTGTACCAGGATCTTCTTTACGTTGCTGGAAGCTTCTCCCGCATGCGCAAGATCGTCCCCCGGTATTTCGTAATGCAGATCCATCCTGCTTTTTTCCAACGGTCAGACACCCTTTCCTGTAAGTCCTGCGCTGTACAGCTTGCCGCAGGCGATAAACATGGGCTCGCAGGTGGTCAGCACTGCAATGCCTTTTTCCTCCGCCATCCTGACTATATCATTTCCGGGTACTTTCCCCCTCACGAATACGACCGCCCTGATATCCATCATCTCCGCAGTCCTTATGACCTGCGGCGAAACCAGGCCGGTCAGCAAAAGCACATTCTCTTTCACGAAAGCCATGACATCGCTCATAAGGTCTGAGCCGCAGGCATACATGATCTCGATATTGCTGTCGCTGCATGTCAGTATCTCGGCATCAAGGATTTTCGCAATCTCATGTAGTTTCATACGATTGTCCCTTCATACAAGATTTTATATAAGCACTATATCATTATAGCAGTTGCTGTACAATATCGCCAGCGCAAATTGAAATGTGTCCATGGAACGATATACCCGAGGACCATGTTGGAAAATAAGGCCTGAAGGGTATGGGTGACAGATATGGCCCGAAAGGTATGGTCTGAAAGAGACGGCCCCAAAATACTGCAAATGACAAAAAACACATCCGCCCTTTGCAGGACGAATGAGTCTTAAGTATCAAATGCAAATATCAAATACGCTTTCCACAATATGTCCGTACCCGGTCACAGCCCTGGATCACGATATATCAGAAGCTGTATGAAGCTCCGGAGGCACCTGGACCGATACTGTCGTCTTCAACAGCATTCTTTGCTACTTCTTCCGGCACAGTGATCTCAAAATCGCCATTGAAATCACTGTATTCAGTTGTGACTTTCATATCTATGGTCGTAAGCACGCCGTTTTCCTCGCGTTCGCCGTACATCCCCATTAACAGGGTTTTAAGCATATATGTATCCTTGTCGAATACGAATTTCACTGAATACCATTCGGGCTGCGTAATATTTTGGTCCAACCCCAGTGAACCGGCCTGCTGCATGTATGATTCGGTGAATATGTCCATGAAATTGGTATTGCCGGCGAGCACCAGTTCATCTTCATTCTCGCTTTCCTCGATCTTCAGGCATGCCAGCAGTGTTTCATCATCTTCCATGCGGACAGCCTCTGAATTCGATTCGAATATCAGGTCATATTCTTCAGGAGTATACGTTTTCTTTTTCCACCCGCCGTTCAGTATATCAGATGTATAGTATACGTTGTCCTTGTAGTATGATTCCTGTATCATATTGAAACCGAGTATTTCGAACACTGACCTGACATATATTGCTTTTGATTCCCTGTCGACGGCGGTGTCCAGATTCATTTTCAGGGAAGACTCTATTGTTCCGACGGTTATATCGCCGTCCACATTTATTTTCATCCGGTTTTTTGTCACATTCTTACCGGCTTCATTCGATCTTATAAAGACTTCCCTTACAGCGTCAAAAGTCTCCTTATCGACGATAAGCACCGTGTTTGTCTGGCCTACCCATACCACCTTTTTCCCAAGGGCTTCCGCCACAAACCAGAGTGGGATGTATGTACTGTTTTTGTATATAACCGGCGCCGTGTCGAGTGTCAGCTTTTCGCCATTGATATATGCCTCGGCCTTCCCTATTGTCAGTTCTATCCTGGTTTCTCCGTACATAACAGCTATATACTGTTCACCATTTGGAACACGTTTATATATGATGTGGTCATCATCATTCGGCACTCCAAGTGCCACGACAAGCTCCCTCAGGGGCAGCATGGTCCTTCCGCCGATGGCTGCCGGTGCGTTTTTGAAAGTGATCGGAACACCCTCGAGTATGAACTTTCTGTCAGGTACTTCGACTATTGGGGGAGTGCCTGTGGTCGTATCTGCAGCAGACACAGCGCCTGCCAGCATCATGAATGCCGTCAGCCCTGCAATCAGCGCGATGATAAGTTTTTTGGGGGTCATCCTTCCCGTGAACAGATTTCTCATTATGCTCTCCTTTTATCTTTTTCCATATTTTATTTATAAGACGATATATATGTATCAAATTGTACCATAGATGCTAAATTCAGTCAATATCAGTTGTTTCCATATCGTATGCCATCTGCGTTAAATAATCAACAGGAAAATAGCCATCTTGCTGAATCAGCTGCAGTAACGCAAAAAGATATCCGCCGTTCGGCAAATACCTTTTTGACCGGCGGATACCTTTCTGATCCAAAGTAAGGCATCTATCAGAAATCAAGCATACGTAAGCTTTTAGTAAGCATTTACATATCTTCGGACCATCTGCAGCGAATGGCCGCACATGTCACTTCTCAACGAACTGGTTGAATATGCCCCTCCTCACGTAGTGTGTATGCAGCAGTTCGTGGGACTTATGGCCCAGCGGCGATCCGAGGAATTCTGCGTAAAGCTGCCTGATGTCCGGGTTCTCATGGGATTTCCTGAACTTCTTCCCTTCGTCCTCCCTGTATATCGCCTCGAGCCTCTTTTTCCTGACCGCGTCATCCACAGGCCTTGGCTGGCCTCCGCCGCTTATGCATCCTCCAGGGCAGCCCATCACTTCTATGAAGTGATACGGCGATTTGCCGGCAGCAACTTCCTCCATGAGCTTCCTGGCGCCGGCGAGGCCGCTGGTCACTGCGATCTTCAGTGTGACACCTTCGAAATGCCTGTACTTCGGAAGTGTGTCGGTGATCTGTATCTCCGCCGTCTTTATCCTTTCGAGACCCACGATGGGCTTCACATGCAGACCGTCAAACGGCAGTTCCCTGCCGGTGACCAGTTCGTACACGGTCCTCAGCGCCGCTTCCATGACGCCGCCCGTCGTGCCGAATATGTCAGCCGCTCCCGTGGACAGGCCCATAGGATTGTCGAACCCGGATTCCTCAAGGCTGTCGAAATCGATGCCTGCCTCCTTTATCATCCGGGCCAGTTCCCTGGTCGTAAGCACTGCATCCACGTTGGGCAGCCCGTCATTGGACAGTTCCTGCCTCGTTATCTCGAATTTCTTGGCCGTGCAGGGCATCACCGAGACCACGTAGATGTCTTTCTGGTCGATGCCGAGCTTCCGGGCGTAATAAGTCTTTGCAAGGGCGCCGAGCATCATGTGCGGCGACTTGCATGTGGACAGATGGTCCAGTTCATCCGGCCATGCATGTTCGACATATTTTATCCATCCCGGGCTGCAGCTTGTTATCATGGGCAGTACGGCCTGCTTCCCGCTAAGCGCCGCCGTGAGCCTTTCGAGCAATTCGTTCCCTTCCTCTATTATCGTAAGGTCGGCGGCGAAGTTTGTGTCAAATACGTCGTCAAATCCCAGTTCCCTAAGTGCCGTCGCCATTTTGCCGGTAACCAGCGTCCCCGGATCGTATCCGAATTCCTCGCCGAGGGCGGCCCTTACTGCAGGAGCAGTCTGGACGATGACTCTTTTTTTGCTGTCAAAGAGCGCGTTCCAGACTGCTTCCGTCGAATCCTTTTCCTGTAATGCGCCGACAGGGCAGACAGTGGTGCACTGGCCGCAACACGTACAGTTGACTGTATTGAGCGCAAGCCCCTCAGCAGGGCCGACAACAGAGTCAAAACCCCTGTTTTGCACATTGAGCACGCCGACTTCCTGTATCTCGTTGCATACGGTCACGCATCTCCTGCAGAGAATACATTTGGACATGTCCCTGACTATCGACGGCGAACTGTCGTCGATATCCGACTTTGAGCGCTCTCCCGCGAACCTGTCGTTATCAGCGCTGATCATCTCGCCAAGTTTCTGCAGTTCGCAGTTCTGATTCCTGGCGCAGCTCAGGCATTCCCTGGGGTGGTCCGACATGATGAGTTCATACAGCAGCTTTCTTGTCTTCCTTACCTTCTCCGTGTTCGTCCTGATGACCATGCCTTCCTGCACGGGCACGATACATGACGCCTGCAGCGTCTTGGCGCCTTCCACCTCAACGACGCATATCCTGCAGGAACCGGCCTTATGGACGCCTTCGAGCCAGCAAAGGCTCGGTATGTTTATGTTGTTCCTCCTGGCCGCCTCCATTATTGTTTCGCCTTCATTGGCAGTTATTTTCCTGTTGTTTATCGTTATATTGACCATATCAGCACCTCCTGTCGCATCTGAGACATCTCATGGACTCGGCTATGGCGTTGAGCTTGTGGAAGCCGAGCGCCACTTCGCTGAAATTGCGGCAGCGCTCTTTCGGCGGCAGGTATTTCATTGGGAACCGCTCGTGCTCTACGATCTCCTTCTCGTCGGCTGCCTGCGGGATCTCGATGTCTTCCCCGGTGTTGAGGACTCCAGTTCCTCCCAGGTAAATGTCGATGGCTTTCGCCGCCTTCTTGCCGTCCGCGATCGCCCGTATGACGGTATCGGAACCGCGTACGACATCTCCTCCGGCAAAAACGCCCCTCATTTTCGTCATGAGAGTATCCCGGTCTGTGACGAATGTCCCCCATTGCGTCACTTCCACCTCATCCCTGTTGATGAACGGCAGATCGGAATACTGGCTGACCGCCGGTATGACATAGTCGACCTTTATCGTGAACTCCGTACCCGGCACAGGCTTCGGCTTTCTTCTGCCGCCCGAGTCGAATCCGCTGGTTTCCATCCTGATACATTCGATCTCGCTTACTTTGCCCTTGCCGATGAACCTGACCGGCGCCACCAGCGGCATTATCCTTATGCCTTCCTCTATGGCGTCCCTGATCTCCCTCTTGTCTGCAGGCATATCCTCTATCAGCCTCCTGTAGAGGATCATGACCTCCTGCGCGCCAAGCCTCAGCGCAGTCCTCGCGGCATCTATCGCAGTATTGCCTCCTCCTATGACCGCAACGGTCCCACCAATTTTTACTTCCTTGCCAAGGTTCACATCCCTCAGGAAATCCAGGCCATGATACACGCCTTTCATATCTTCGCCCGGGATGTTGATCCTGTTGGGCAATTGCGTCCCTGTGGCGATGTATATGGCGTCATGCCTGTTTCTCAACTGGTAGAACGTCACATCGGAGCCCACTTCGGTATTGAGGTGTATGTTCACGCCGACCTGCTCTATCAGCCTTATCTCATGCTGCAGGACATCCGACGGCAGCCTGTATTCCGGGATGCCGAACGCAAGGATGCCGCCTGCGACCGGCTGCGCCTCATACACATCCACATCATAGCCCAGCCTGGCCAGGTAGTAACCGCATGTAAGGCCTGACGGCCCGGCTCCGATGATGCCGACGCTTTTGCCTTTCTTCGGAAAGACCAGGTCCATATACGGCTCTTCATTTTTCAATACATAATCGGCAACATATCTTTTCAGGTCGGCTATGGCGACAGGTTCATCGAGCGTGCCTCTCCTGCACTTGCTTTCGCACTCATGGGTGCACACCCTCCCGCAGACTGCGGGGAACGGGTTCTCCTTGCGTATGAGGTTGTATGCGTCCCTCAGCCTTCCTGCCGCTATAAGGGCGATATAGCCCGGAACATTGACACCGGCAGGACATGCATTCTGGCACGGCGATATGAACAGTTCCGCGCATACGCCCGCCCTGCAGTACTTGTATTTTATATGTTCCTCGAACTCTTCCCTGAAATTGCTTATCATACTCAGCACCGGGTTCGGAGCGGTCTGTCCGAGGCCGCAGATCGCCGCCTCTTTTATCATCGCTCCGAGTTCTTCCAGCTTTTCGATGTCGCCTTCTTCTCCCCTGCCCTGGGTGATCCTTTCCAGGATCTCGAGCATCCGTTTCGTACCAAGCCTGCACGGCACGCATTTTCCGCAGGATTCTTCCTGTATGAACTCCATGAAGTACCTTGCCATATCCACCATGCAGGTGTCCTCGTCCATCGTGATGAGGCCGCCGGAACCCATTATCGCACCCAGTTTTGTCAGCGTTTCATAATCCATCGGCGTGTTCAGATGCGCGCTCGTGATGCATCCGCCCGACGGACCGCCTGTCTGGGCGGCCTTGAATGTCCTGTTTTTCCTGATTCCGCCTCCTATATCGAATACGACTTCGCCCAATGTCGTTCCCATGGGCACTTCGACGATGCCCGTGTTGTTGATGGCCCCTGCAAGAGCGAATACTTTCGTCCCTTTGCTTTTTTCCGTGCCGATCCCCGCGAACCAGTCCGCACCCTTCAGAATTATCGGTGCTATGTTGGCGTATGTCTCAACATTGCATATAATCGTAGGTTTGCCGAACAGGCCCCTCTGGAACGGGAACGGCGGCTTCTGCCTCGGCTCTCCTCTCTGTCCCTCGATGGAAGCCATCAGTGCAGTTTCTTCTCCGCAGACGAACGCCCCGGCGCCGATCCTGATCTCAATATCAAAGTCGAAGCCCGATCCGAGGATGTTGCGTCCGAGCAGGCCTGCTTCCCTTGCGTCCATGATGGCTTTGCTGAGCCTCTCTACAGCCAGCGGGTATTCCGCCCGAACGTAAACATATCCTGTATTGGCTCCGGTGGTGTAACCGCATATGATCATTCCTTCTATAACGCTGTGAGGATCTCCCTCCAGTATGCTCCTGTCCATGAATGCGCCCGGATCGCCTTCATCGGCGTTGCACACAAGGTATTTGGCTTCAGCCTGCGCTTTCATCCCCGCCTCCAGTTTGATCCCTGTCGGGAATCCTGCGCCGCCTCTGCCCCTGAGCCCGGACTTTTTGATCTCTTCGACGACCTTTTCAGGCGATAAGTTATCGAACGCCTTTGCCGCCGCCATGTACCCGTCATGCGCAATATACTGCTCCAGCGAACCGTGGTCGATGTTCCCGCAGTTCCTGAGCGCTATCTTTGTCTGCCTCCTGAAATACTCGATGTCTTCCATGAACGGGATATGTTTGTTCCGCCTGCGGTCAAAGTATGTTTTCTCAGTGAGAACCCTGTTCTGTACAAGGTGCGACTCCACGATCTCCGGTATGTCCTGAGGCGTCACCTTCGTGTAGAATACGGATTTCCTCTCTCCGCCGCCTTTCTGATACAACGGATCCACCACCACAACAGGGCCGAGATCGCATGTGCCGATACAGCCGGTCTCGATCAACTGGACACTGTCTGAAAGCCCGTTGGCATTAAGGCAGTCGGCCAATGCCTCCCTGACCGCATGACAATCGGAAGATATGCAGCCCGCGCCGGAACAGACCAGTATCCTGTAGCTTTTGCCTTCAAGGCTTTTATAATATCCCTCTTTTATAGCTGTAAGGTCAGCTTTGCTTTTGACGGCAATATTCCTGCCCTTGTTGAGGACTTGCATGTTCTCCCTCCTTGTCAATACTTTTCCAGGATGCTGCTGAGCTTGTCGGGATTGACCTGTTTGTACACCTTGTCGTTTATGGTCATTGCCGGCGCCAGCCCGCAAGCTCCTATACATCTCATAACTTCAAGCGTGAATTTCCCGTCCTTTGAAGTCCCTCCGACTTCTATGCCCAGTATTTCCCTCAGCTTTTCGATGATCTTTTTTCCGCCGCGCACATAGCATGCGGTGCCGAGACAAACCCTGATGGTATTTTCCCCTCTCGGCTCGGTGGTGAAAAAAGAATAGAAGGATACTACCCCGCTGACCCTGGAAAGCGGTATCCCGAGTTTTTCAGCAATAAACTGCTGTACCTTGAGAGGAAGGCTGCCATAGATACCCTGTGCCAGATGGAGTATCTGTATAAGGCTGCCTTCCCTGTCCCTGTATTCTTCGATCACCTCTTCGATCCTTCCGAACTTTTCCTGTTCAGTTTCATTCTTGCATGCACAGGTTTTGGTTTTGACCTGACTGTCCATAGATACCTCCTTTATACGTCACGGAAATGTTGACATGCCGCAGACGGATAAACCGGCTGAAGCAGGCGGCGCAGTCCCGGTATGGATGAGGTGAGCAGAGTCCGGCCGATGCTCCGAACATAAGCAAAACCCGGTCGATGAAAAAGCCAGAGGGTCCCTGATATGCGGGAAAACCCGAAGCACACAAACCCGGAGTTCTTCTGCCCGCGGTTTACGATTTTGCCTGGCCGCACTTTGATTATCTCTTAACAATCTTCTGCAAAAAATTTTGGTTATGGGTCGTTCGAATGGGGTCAGCGTTGCTGTCGGCCGGTTGTCACATCAAACTGTCACAATGGTCTGATCTGCAACGTAATTCGTTCCAACGCTAAGTGAGTCGTAAGAAAGTGCTTTTTCGAATGGTGTTTTAACAGAGGCGTGTTTGTTAATTATTTAACTGTATTTATCCAGATACATTGTATCATGCCGTGCCAGTTTTTTCAACCTTGAAAAGACACATATTTAACGATATTATGTACTTTTTTTGGTACATGAAATAAGAATTATGAATAAGGCATGAAATGATCATCTTAATGAATGACCATTCAACGTGTACTATTTCACCGGTAAATATGGAGCAATGTGAACAAAATAAAAAAGCACAGGAGCTTTTATACTCCTGTGCCTATGGAAGGTATGACATGGGATCAGCCCATCACTACCTCTACTTTGTGGACCTTGCCGTCGCCGAATATCGGAAGTACGTTGCCGATGAACTCCTTGCCGTCCACGGTGAGCGACTTTACGCCCTTGCTCACATGGTTCGGGTTGGAGATGGTTATGTCATATACGGCTCCCCTGAAATACCTTCTCACAGTGAAACCGTCCCATGCCTTCGGTATGCACGGGTCAATGATAAGTCCGTGGTAATCGGGCTTGACGCCAAGGATGAACTGCGATATTGCAACGAAATTCCAGGCAGCGGTACCTGTAAGCCATGAATTCTTTGCTTCCCCGTGCCTTTTTGCGTCCTTGCCGGCGATCATCTGCGAATACACATAAGGTTCCATCCTGTGCACATCGCTGATCTCCTCCCTGTACGCGGGAGCTATCTTCCTGTACAGTTCGAACGCCTTGTCTCCTCTTCCAAGCACGGTTTCAGCGCACATGATCCAAGGATTGTTGTGGCAGAATATACCTGCATTTTCCTTATATCCCGGCGGGTAAGAACTGATCTCGCCCAGTTCGACATGGTACCTCGTATATGCAGGGTTCACCAGTACCATTCCGTGCTCCGTATCGAGATATTTCCATGCCGAATCCAGTGCTTTCTGTGCTTCCCCGGTCTCAACGCCTACTCCGGCCATGACACAGAACCCCTGTGTTTCAATGAATATCTTGCCTTCCTCGTTTTCCCTGCTTCCGACTTTTTCACCGAAGTCGTTGTATGCACGCAGGAACCATTCTCCGTCATAACCGTACTTCAGGATGCACTCCTTCATTTTCCGGATGTGTTCCTTCGCAGCCTTCGCTTCTTCGTATTCGCCTATGTTTTCACAGATCTTTACGTACTCATTGCCTATATATACGAACATGCCTGCGATCAGGACAGATTCCGCCACCTTGCCGTCCTTGCTCGTGGTGGTCTGGAACGATTCGTCCGGTTCTGTGGAGAAGCAGTTGAGGTTGAGGCAGTCGTTCCAGTCTGCGCGCCCGATCAGCGGCAGTCCATGAGGCCCCAGGTTGTTCACCACATGATAGAAAGACCTGTGCAGATGGTCGAACAGGGTTGCCGCTTTGGAAGGATCGTTGTCGTAAGGTACCATTTCCTCAAGTATGTTGAAATCGCCGGTTTCCTTTATGTATGCCGCGGTGGAAAGTATCAGCCACAGCGGGTCGTCGTTGAAGTTGCCTCCTATCTCGTTATTGCCCTTCTTGGTCAGCGGCTGGTACTGGTGGTATGCTCCGCCGTCTTCAAGCTGGGTGGCCGCGAGGTCGAGGATCCTCTCCCTTGCCCTGTGGGGTACCTGGTGGACGAACCCGAGGATGTCCTGGTTGGAGTCCCTGAAGCCCATGCCCCTGCCGATTCCGGACTCAAAGTATGATGCGCTCCTCGACATGTTGAATGTGATCATGCACTGGTACTGGTTCCAGATGTTCACCATCCGGTCCAGCTTTTCATCCCCGCTGTCGACGACGTACCTGGACAGGAGACCGTCCCAGTACTGCTTCAGTTCGCCGAGCGCATCGTCCACCTGCCGCGGTGTTGAGAATTTCTCTATCATCTTTTTGGCTTTTTCCTTGTTTATTATATTGTTGCCTTCCCACTTGTCTTCGGGGTCATTCTCGACATAGCCGAGCACGAACACTATTTCCTTCTGTGCGCCCGGCTGCAGCGTGATATCGAAACAGTGGGACGCTATGGGCGACCAGCCGTCCGCCATGGAATTGCGGGATTTGCCTTCCACGACAACCTGCGGAGCGTCAAAACCGTTGTACTGGCCAATGAATTCATACCTGTCCGTATCAAAGCCGTCCACGGCGGTATTTGCCGAATAGAATGCGTAATGGTTGCGCCTTTCCCTGTATTCTGTCTTGTGGTAGATCGTGTTGCTTTCGTATTCTACTTCTCCGGTGCTGAAGTTCCTCTGGAAGTTTGTCATGTCGTCATATGCATTCCACAGGCACCACTCGATGAATGAGAAAAGTTTTATTTTTCTTGCCTGGCTGCCTTTGTTCGATATGGTGACCTTGTGGACTTCACCGTTGAAATCCTGTGGAACGAAAATCAGCACTTCGCCGCCGATGCCGCCTCTCTCCCCGTATATGCGGGTATATCCGAGCCCATGCCTGCACTCGTATTTGTCAAGTTTCTTCCTTACAGGGGCCCAGGTTGGTGACCAGAATTCTCCGTTTTCTTCTCGGATATAGAAATATCTGCCGCCGCTATCCACAGGCACGCTATTGTACCTGTACCTGGTTATGCGCCTCAGCCTAGCGTCCTTATAGAAACAATAACCTCCTGCCGTATTGGATATCAGCGAGAAAAATTCCTGGTTACCCGAATAGTTTATCCAGGGGCTTGGCGTTTCGGGCGTGGTGATAACATACTCCCTGTTTGCATCATCAAAATAACCGTATCTCATAAGTACCCTCCGCTAAAGATCTATTTGCGGCCGCTCACGGCCTTTTGCAATAACTGGAACTTAACCGGTCCAATCACTGGAAAAAGCCGCCGACATGCACTGTAATATTATGCTCTATTTTGCGTTTTAAATCAACAGGGGTGGGGAAACCCCACCCCTGCTGACAATAGGCATGTTCAGGCGCTTATTCTTTGCCGACTGCCTTGCGCCATTCGTCGTACTGTCTCTGCTCCTCAGCTATCAGCTTGTCGACGCCGGAAGCCTTGAGTTCTTCTTCGAACTTGGCAACTGTCGAATCGACATCAACAGCACCGCACATAAGTTGTCTTGAGTATGTGCCGACAACTGTCTTGCAGGCAGAGGACTCGGTGCTTACGCTCTCGTCGCTGAATACGAAGCCGAGGCTGTTGAGTACGAGACCTTCGTCGTTGAATTTCTTGAACTTCTCCCACTTGTCAAGGTCTTCGTTGTCAAGGAGCAGATCCTTGAACTGGTCACCATATCTCCAGCCGGGGCCGAGGTTGTACCTGTCGACGCCTGCCTGGGTCTGGGTGATCCTGCCGTCAGCATTGACGTTGTAGTGGGTGCCCTCGATACCAAAGTTGATCATGTTTCTCAGCTTGGCATCGGTATAGAGTTTTTCGATGAAGAGGAATGCCCTCTCCGGATTCTTGGAAGCTGCAGGGATTGCAAGCAGAGCACCTGTGGTCTCACGGTTGGACATAACCGGCCTGGTGATGTCGACCTGTACCCACTCGATGCCGGTGCTGCCGGTCATCTCAGCATCTTTTCCGGGCTTCAGCGAAGACTCGGCTGCGAAGAACTTACCGGTCTTCATCTGCTCAGCGGTATTTTCCATGGTAGCTGCATCAGGATGGATCCAGCCTTTCTGGAAGTATTCGCGGAGCTTCTTGTACATATCGATGGACTCGGGAGCCAGGAAGTGGTTGACTATCGTATTGTCCCTGTTGTCCGGATAGAGAGCTCCCGGTACGTTATCGTCACTGACCCTGTCCCAATCGAGGAACTGGAACGGTGAGTCGCCGCCGACTACGAGCAGCGGAGTGATATCGGGCTCATTGGCCTTTATCGTTTCAAAGAAGGGCTCAACGTCTTCCATGCTCTTTACAGAGGAAAGATCGAAGTTGTACTTGTCAACGAGTTCTTTCATGAACAGGTAGCCCCAGTTATGGACCTTCTCCTTGTTGGTAGGAACAGCATAATGGGTACCATTGATAGCAGAACCGTTGAGGAAGTCCTGACCGCAGATCTCTACGATTGCAGGATACTTCTTGAGGTAGTCGTTCAGCGGCAGGAAATAGCCGGCTGCTGCGTTCTTGTAGTAGTTGGCTGCCCAGTTTGCTGTGAAGCAGATATCGAAGGGCTCGCCTGAAGCCAGCATGGTGTTGACCTTCTGATCATACGGGTCGCCCCATCCGAATATCTGGAGATTCAGCTTGATGTTGAGCGAGTCAGCCAGATACTTGTTGACTTCCTGCATGACAAGGTCAGTATCCGTTTCCTGCTTGTCGCCGACCAGTGTCCACGTGAGTTCAACAGTGTCCTTGAACTGCGGTGTTGCTGCTGCATCGCCGCTGCTGTCGGAACCTGAGCTGGTGCTTGTGCCGGCCCCGGTGTCTGTGCTTGTGCCGCTTCCGCTGCCGGTATCAGTCGTCTGCTTGTCGCCACAGCCTGTCAGTATGAGCGAAAGTGCGACTACCAGCACGAGAGCGAGGCACAAATACCTTTTCATACTGCGCATAGAAAATTACCTCCTAATAATTTTATTTTTATCTGATGCACCGTTTCCCGCGGCCATGCGCGGAGAACAATGCCATCATCCCTTAACTGCACCGATGGTAAGGCCTTTGACGAAATATTTCTGGAAGAACGGATATGCCAGTACTATCGGGCCTATCGAAATGACCGCTATCGCCATCCTGAGGCTTTCGCTCGGCAGGTTTGCAAGTATCTCCGTCATGTTGGATATCTGGTTGCTGTTGTTTAAAAGGTTCTGCACCGCTATCAGCGTCTGGTACATGAGATACTGTATGTTGAAATTTTTCGCGTTATTGACGAAGACCATCGGCAGCCAGAAGTCGTTCCAGTAGCCCAGGGTGCAGAACAGTCCGACTGTTGCGAGTCCCGCTTTGCAGAGCGGTAATACTATGGTGAAATAGGTCCTGAACTCTCCGGCGCCGTCTATCCTTGCCGACTCTATGATCGACTCGGGGACGGTCGTCTTGTAGAATGTCCTCATTATCATCATGTACCATGTGTTCATCAGGTAGGGTACGATCATTATCCATATCGAGTTCTTTATCGGTACCAGCTGTGTATATACTATATACCACGGCACAAGTCCGCCTCCGAATATCATCGTGAAGAACGCGAAGAATGAAAACTGGTACCTGTACTTGAATGAACTCCTTGACAGCGGATACGCGTACAGCGTTATGACTGCAAGGCTCAGTATCGTGCCCACGATGGTAACGAATATCGATACGCCGTATGCCCGCCAAATGGCGTCGCCGGCCCTGAGCAGGTAATCATACGCTTCAGTGCTGAACTCGCTTGGTATGAACTGATATCCGTACTGCCTGATGGACTGTTCGCTGGTAACGGATATTGCGATAACGAGCAGCACAGGCGCTATGCATGTCACCGATACGATTATGAAAAACAGGTTTATCAGCAGATTGGTCGAAGTCTTTATTTCATTTACCCTATATTTCTTCATAAACTTACTCATTTTACCCTCCTCAGAACAGAGCACTTTCCTTGTCGATTTTCCTAACTATCAGGTTGGCTGTTAATACCGTTAAACAGCCAACGACTGCCTGGTATGTGCCCGCAGCCGAAGACATGCCTATGTCGTTCGTGTTTCTCAGCGCATTGTAGACATAGGTATCAATGACCTGGGTAGCCGGCTGGAGTGTGCCGCTGTTCCTGGGTACATTGTAAAAGAGACCGAAATCTGCATTGAATATCCTGCCTACTGCAAGGAGCGTGAGTATTATCATCAGCGTCTGCAGCGACGGTATCGTTATATGTTTTATCTGCTGCCACTTGCTTGCTCCGTCGATGGCCGCCGCTTCGTAATACTCGGGATCGATTCCCGTGATGGCTGCAATATAGACCACTATATTGTAGCCGGTGTATTTCCACAGCTGGAAGAAGACTAGTATGAACGGCCAGTATTTCGGCTCGCTGTACCATTCCACCGGAGCAATCCCCAAAGGTGCAAGTATGCTTTTGTTTATAAAGCCGTTTTCAATGCTCAGCATCGAATATGCAAGATAGCTGACTACTATCCATGAAAGGAAGTACGGCAGAAAAGCCACGCTTTGGTATATTTTCGACAGTCTTTTGTTCCTTATTTCCGTCAGCGCGATCGCGCATGCGACCGGGATGATCAGTCCCAGGATTATGAAAGTAAAATTGTACAGGAGCGTATTGCGCGTCATTTGCCACGCATAGGGAGTCTTCATGAAGAATTCGAAATTCTTGAATCCTACCCACTCGCTTTTCACCAGGCTTTTCCAGAATGTCCCATGGAAGCGGTACCTCTTGAATGCGATAATGACGCCGAACATTGGGATATAGTTGTTGATGATGAGTATTACCACTCCGGGAAGGAGCATCAGGAAAAGCGGCCACTGGTGCCTGAGTTGGTAAAAAAATCCTTTCTTTTTGCTGGTTTTGATCGTTTTGGCGCTCGAAACAGCAAGATCCATCAGAAACCACACCTTTTAGCAAAGATTTGATCTTGATTCTGGCAAAGAATAAGTTTTGTACACATGCCTACGGTATAAATGTTACAGAAATTTTACAGATGAATGAATAGAATTGGTTGCAAAATTGTGCACATATTTGTTCTCAAAGGGTATGCAAAATATTACAACAAAATATTACACAGAAGTCGGATTTTATTGCTCGCGGTATTCCGTCGGGGTCATGCCGACGTATTTTTTAAAGAGCCTGGAAAAATAGTGCGCGTCCGGGATACCCACTTTCTCAGCCACTTCGTAGGTTTTATACCGGACATCCTTGAGAAGTTCCTTTGCTTTTTCTATCCGCAGTTCGTTCAAATAATCCACAAAATTTTTACCCATTTCTTTTTTGAACATCCTGCTGATGTAATATGTGCTGACGAATGTATGCTCGGCGACCTCATTGAGCGTTATCGGCTCGTGGTAGTGTGTCTGCAGGTATTCGACCGCTTTCCTCAATATGAGTTTTATACTCTTGTTGTTGTAATTGTTGACCTTGGATACTACGCTCCTTGCGGATTCTTCGAGAAGCGTGTGCAGTTCGTCCGCATTGCCGCATTTTTCTATAAGCCCGTAAAGGCCGCTCAGTTCTGTGTATTCCACCTTCCTGCCGTCCTCGCTGGACATGAGCGATAACCTTATATTGTTGATCGATGTGATGGTGTTCCAGTAGAAATTCTTGATGAACTCTTTTTGTGACGGATCGATGTTCCTTATATAACTGTATATATCTTTCAGCCTGCCTTCGACCGCCGTTTCGTTTCCTGATTTGATGCCTTCGAGCAGGGCTTTCTCCAGCTTCTCCAGCATGGAATGGTCATCATACCTGAAAAACGTGTTTACGTCGCTGTGGTATATTATCGAGTTGTTGCCAAGATAGAACTTGTGCTCGAGCGCTGCCCTGCATTCGCCGAATTTCTGCGGGAGCTCAGTGAAATCGCTGCCTTCGGAACTTATGGCTATCGTCACCGTGAAACCGAAACAGTTGTTGATTATTTCCTGGAGATACGTACACTTTTTGTTGATCGTCTCAGCCAGTTCATCTTCAACGCCTTCCCTCGGCATGACAATAAAAGCTATGCCGACAGTGTCGAGCGTGACGTGCAGCACATCGAACTTGTCCGAGAATATTTCGATGAAGGTGTTTATTATCCCGAACTGGTACAAATGCCTGTCGTACTGGCTGATATCGCTGCCGTCGCTTTCTTCGGCGTCGTTCTGGACCAGGAGCATGCGGAAGTCCCCCTGCCTCGTCTGGAACAATTCCAACTTTTCCTTTATATCATCACGGTTCGTGTTGATCTCATAAATGATATCATAAAGAAGCTTTTCACGCAGGACGGAAATATTCTGGGTAAACAGCTGGCTTAGCTTGTCGAACTCTTCGGATCTCTGGTTCTGGAATTTGAGTTCCTTAACGGCGCGCGATATGGCAGAAGTCAGTTCTTCTATCCTGGACGGCTTGAGAAGGAAGTCTGTGACTCCCAGCTTAAGCGCTTCATGGACATAATCGAAATCCCTGTGGCCTGTAAGTATGATGATCTTGCTGTCAGGCACATCCTCTTTCATCTGCTTTATCATCGAAAGGCCGTCTGTCTCAGGCATTTTGATATCGGTGATTATGATGTCGGGCTTGTGCTTCCTGATGAGTTCCAGGCCGTCAAGGCCGTCGCCGGCCTCCGCTACGACCTCGCATCCGAAGTTCTTCCAGTTGATAATATTTCTCAGGCCTTTGCGTATTATCGGTTCGTCATCGACTATCAGAACCTTGTACATAGAAGCCCTCCCTATTATCCAGGTTCACTTTGCAGGGTATGGTAATCGTAACTTTTGTGAACTCCCCGACCCTGCTCTCTATCTTCAGACCGTACTCTTCCCCGTAAAACAGCTTTATCCTTCTGTTGACGTTTTCTATGCCTATACTTGTCCGCTTTTTGCCGCCAAGGTTTTTGAAGTACGTATCATTGTCCATTGCGAGCCTTGCATTCAGTTCCTCCAGTTCTTCAGGCTCCATCCCGGCGCCGTTGTCTATGACCTCTACGCATACGCATCCTTTCCCGTCCTTATACGCGTTCAGCCTGATGGTGCCTCTCCCCCTGTTCCTTTCGATCCCGTGGTATACCGCATTTTCTATGAGCGGCTGGATGAGCAGCCTGGGGATTTGGATGCCGTAAACATCAGGTCGTATGTCCTTAATTAATTCTATTTTATCGCCGAATCTCCTTCTTTGCAGTGAAATATACTTGTCTGCGTATTTGAATTCCTCTTCGATCGTGATCAGGCGGTCGTCCCTTCCGATGCTGGCTTCCATCAGGTCGGACAGGTCCGATACGGTATTGCTGATTTCAGGGACATTGTTCAGCTGAGCCATCCAGTTGATAGCCTCCAGCGTATTGAACAGGAAGTGCGGATTTATCTGCGACTGCAAAGCTTTCAGTTCGGCTTCCTTTCTTGTAAGCTGCTCCCTGTAGACCCAGTTCACAAGATGGTGGATCTCGCCGGACATCTCGTTGAATGCCTTCTGCAGGAAGCCGATCTCATCTTCCCTGTCCACTTCTATACGTACGTTGCCCTCGCCGGACTGCACCTTTTTCATGCCGTTGACCAGCTTGTTTATCGGCTTTACTATGTTTACCGCCGTTATAAGCGTTACGACTGAAAGAACTGCCACTGCAGCGATGCAAAGCATGATGATGTTGTTTTTCAGAGTATTGGCATCCTCGTACAGCACATCCAGCGACACATACGATACTATCTTCCACCCCGTGAGTTCCTGGGTTATATATGATATGAACATGCCTGCCTTCTCGTCGACTTTCTCGCCCATGTAGCCGTCTATGCTTTCGTTCAGCACGCCTGACATATAAGAAAGATCGTCATAGTCCCGGCTGGCTATCAGTTCCATGTCGGGTGAAAGGATAATGAAGTTTTCGAAATTGCCGGTCAGGCCCTGGTATACCTCGTCCAGTATTTCCTTCTTTACATGCATGATCAGGAGCCCCAGTTCTACGAAATCGTCCCTGTCATTGATCTGCCTGATCATGTAGATGTCCTGTACCCTGCTGCCGTCCGACACGATATACAGGCTGGGTTTGCCCTTTTTGCCCCTTGCCTGTTCGAGCATTTCAGCAAACGGAAGATCGTCATGGGTGCCGGCTTCCCTGGTATTGTCATCCTGGTAGAAGATCCTTCCGTCATTGGCGTATATGCAGATCGACCGTATTTCGGGCCTGGAAATGACTACCATTTTGAGATGGCTGTTGACTGAGTTCTGGATTTCGTAAAGCTTGAGGGGATCTTCAATGTTGGTGCCGCTTTTAAGCACTTCATATATTTTTTCTTCATAAAGCAGGTCCTGCGATATCTGTACCAGGTTATCCATATAATCGTCGAGACGGAGCCGGATCATGTGAAGGATATCTCTCGAATAGTCGGTCGAGTTTTCTTTTATGATGCCTTCAGAGTTTTTATAACTCAGAAAACCAATCAGGACCAGCGGTATCAGTATCTGTGTTGTCAGCAGCAATACCAGCTTGGTCTTGATCGATATTTTCCTTAAGATCCTGAATAAACCTCCGCGAGATTTTTTCATGTGTTGACCCCCGAAAGTCAGATTCACACCGTCCGGCCTTTACGTCCGAGCCATGCATGACTGGTCAGTAATCCAGTATGATGCCGTTCTCTATGGCAGTCTCCCACATTTCTTCCGCAGTGATCTTGCCTGAGAGGAAATACGGGAACTGCGCTGCTATATATTTTTCCCAGGCAGTCCTGTCCACATAGGAATCCAGCGGACCGACGAGCGTGTCCGCTTCCTCCAGCATGCGCATTCCTTTTATGGTCATGTCTATATAGTCTATGTCGTAACCTTCCAGGCTCACAGTACTGATCATTCCCGTCCTGGAAGCGAACTGCGCGGCAGATTCGGGTGACGTCAGGAAGCGCAGCAGCCTGACGGAGGCCTCCCTCTTTTTTTCATCATCCCACGCGGCCTGGCTCATATGGAAGGTGCCTCCTCCAAGGCCGTAGACCATCGTGTTCTTTTTGTTTTCATAACCTTTTACGTATGGGAATGGTATTATGTCGACAGTATCATCATCAGGCTCGAATTCGCCGATATACCATGAGCCCTGTACTATCATAGCAGCCTTTTTCTCTTTGAAAAGCACGTTCCTCTCATTGTTGGTCATGGTGAAGCATTCCTTAGGGAATGCCCCCATATCGTACAATTCTTTTATGAGATTCAGCGCGACTATATGGCTTTGCTTTATCTTCCTGCCGTATGTGAACGGGACTTCCGTGTCGTCCTTCCCGCCGACCACCGGCACAAGGTTCTGGTAAAGATATGTGCCTTCAGCTTCCGTATTGAATGCGATGGGTATGATATTATTTTTGACGAATATCCTTACGGCTTCCTTCAGTTCATCGAAGTTCTCGGGTATTTTGACATTGTATTTTTCAAAGAGGTCTTTGTTTACGAACATGCACTCGAATATAATCTCGAAAGGCAGGCCATAGATCCTCGCATTATATGTGGTATAGCTCCACATATCCGGATTGAACTGCCTCTTCCATTCCAGGTTGTCTATCAGGAGGCCGGTGAGATCAGCGACCTTTCCGACCGTCACGAGTTTTTTTATGTCTGAGCCGGGCCATAAGCCAAATACATCAGGGTCGTTCCCTGATGCGAAGTCTGTTTTGATCTTGGGGAGGAAATCCTCCCCAAACAGTGATTCGTTGACGACAGATATGTCGGGGTTCCTGTTTTCGAACTGGCTGAGGACAAGCTTCAGCGTTTCAGCTTTGCTGTCAACGCCGCCCCAGCTGCAGATGAACCTCAGCGTGATATTGGAGTCTTCCGAAGGTACTATTTTCCAGTCAGAATCGGAGAGGTCCGAAGTTGTTTTCGTACAGGCGCCGGACATTGCTGCCATGGACATCACCAGCAGCAATGCCGTCAGCGATCGCAGTATCTTCATTACCACAGCTCCTTTTTGCAACAGCTCCCGTTTAGTCTGCAATCGACGCATTTGACTGGTTGCCCGTCCAGGTCATTTGACCAGGCGGATCCCGCTTTCATCCGCATCGACCGTGATTCTGTCTCCGGGTTTTATATTTCCGAGGAAGAACTGTTCTGTAAGCTCATCCTCGATATATCTCTGTATGGTCCTCCTAAGCGGCCTTGCCCCGTATTTGGGATCGTATCCCTTTTCGATTATGAACTCGCGGGCTTTGTCGGTGTAGCTTATGCTGATCCCCTTCTGTTCAGCTTCGGCAGTCACTTCATCGAGCATCAGGTTTATGATCCGCATCAGTTCGTCCCTGTTGAGTTCTGTGAACACGATGATCTCATCGAGCCTGTTCAGGAACTCCGGCCTGAATGTCTCTTTTATAACGTCCATGACCTTGCTCCTCAGGTCGCTGTAGCCATCCCTGTTGAACCCGATCCCGTTGGACTTGAGCGAAGTCCCGGCGTTCGATGTCATGATTATGACAGTATTTTCGAAGTTCACGACACGGCCGTGGCTGTCCGTAAGGCGGCCGTCTTCAAGTATCTGCAGCAGCATGTTGAAGACGTCTGGATGCGCCTTTTCGATCTCATCCAGCAGTATGACGGAAAAAGGCTTTCTCCTGACCTTTTCGGTAAGCTGCCCGGCATCGTCATAGCCCACGTAGCCCGGAGGCGACCCGATCAGCTTCGATACCGAGTGTTTCTCCATATATTCCGACATGTCGAGCCTGATGAGCGCGTCTTCGCTTTCGAACAGTTCAGCTGCAAGCGCTCTGACGAGCTCGGTCTTGCCTACGCCGGTCGGCCCGACGAATATGAATGAAGCAGGTTTCTTCTTCTTCCTGAATCCGGCCCTGTGCCTCCTGATCGCCTTCGCGACGCTGCTGACAGCTTCATGCTGGCCGATGACCCTCTTATGGAGCCTCTCCTCGAGGTTTATCAGCTTCTCGGCTTCAACTTCCGTCAGCCTCTGAACAGGGATCTTGGTCCATGATTCAATGACATGGGCCACGTCATCCACTGTCAGCACAGTTTCCTTGTTTTTCTGCTCAAGCTCCTGTATTTGCTGGAGCAGCTTGCATTCACGCACTTTAAGGTCCGCGGCCTTTTGGTAATCCTCTATGGAGTCTGCCGAGACAGCGCTTTCTTTGAGTTCCTGCACCTTTTTCAGTTCGCTCTTGAGTTCCTCAAGTTCGACAAGCGTAACGTTCTTTAGATTCGCCCTGGAGCCGGCTTCGTCTATTACGTCTATGGCTTTGTCGGGCAGGAACCTGTCGGTTATATACCTTTCCGACATTCTGACCGCAGCCTCGATGACATCATCGGGTATCCTGACCTTGTGGAATTCCTCGTAATAACCGCGGATACCCTTCAGTATCTCTATCGCTTCACCGACAGAAGGTTCATCCACCAGCACGGGCTGGAACCTTCTCTCGAGCGCCGAGTCCTTTTCTATGTGCTTGCGGTACTCATTGAGGGTGGTTGCCCCGATGATCTGGATCTCTCCCCTGGAAAGGGCGGGCTTGAGTATGTTGGCGGCGTTCATTGCCCCTTCGGCCTCTCCCGCTCCTATTATATTGTGGAGTTCGTCAATGACCAGGATGACATTGCCCAGGGCCTTCGCTTCCTCTATAATGCCCTTCATCCTGCTTTCAAACTGCCCCCTGAACTGGGTGCCGGCAACGATTGCCGTCATATCCAGCAGGTACATCTCGGTGTTGAACAGTTTTGCAGGTACCTGGTGCTTCGCTATCCTTACGGCAAGCCCTTCGGCAATGGCTGTCTTGCCCACTCCGGGCTCGCCGATGAGCACAGGATTGTTTTTCGTCCTCCTGTTGAGTATCTGCAATACACGGTCTATCTCCCTGTCCCTGCCTATGACGAGGTCTATCTTGTCGTTCCGCGCCAGATCGGTCAGATTGGTACCGTACATATCCAGGTACTTCTTTTTTTTAAGTCCTTTTTTCTCCTGTGTCTTGGTGCGCATGCCGCCCTTGCCGTCTTTTCCTTCGCCGAGTTCCCTCGGGTCGGTGCCGTCGCCGTTCTCTTCGCTCCTTGGGAACGCGCGGCTTAAGAAGTTCAGGAACGGATTGCCCCTGTTGTATCCCTGTGTCCCTTCCGTCCCGGCGCTGTTCTCAAGGTCCATATCCATACTTTCGAAAAAGCTGCTCATCTGCTTGTTGAGATTGTCGATATCGTCATCCGTCATCCCGGTCTGTTCGATCAGTTGGTTGATGGGCTGGATGCCCTGTTTCCTTGCGCATGAAAGGCAGAGCCCCTCCTGTATCTGCTTTCCGTTTATTATTTTTGTTATAAAAACTACTGCATAGTTTTCCTTGCATATCGAGCACATGGTCATATGCGATCAACTCCTTTCGTGCTGCCATGGCGCAAACCGTGCCCGGGTTGTCCTGCCCTTATGCTGCTTAGCTTCGCTGTATCCAGGTTTCAACTGCTGCAGGTTCCGTTTTCATGCCTGATATGTTAATTTATCCTGGAATTGTTCTTCCCGGATTTCACCTGTTTCTAACATATTCCGGATCTTTTCCTCCGGATTTCATCTATTCATTAAGTATAACACAATTCGCAACATACGGTCTACTTTGCCGAAACCTTTTTGCTCTGTTTTTGTAACCCATTGGGGCGCCTGGGAATATATTTATATTAGCGATAGGCTCAAGTTTATCATGATTGCGCAAGTACATGAGGAGGTGTTTTTATGTCAGACAGAGGAGGTATACTCGGCGACTTCTTTAATGATGATTGCGCCATTCTGTTCTTCATTCTCGTATTCCTGTTCTTGTTCGTAGGCCCGCGCAGATACGGGTTTGCAGACCCCAAATAAGCTGGAGAACCATGGAATGAAGCAGTTGCCCGAATATACCAGAAGAGTCTCCATGCTATATATTCCGGAATAAAAGCTCGATGATTCGAGCTTTTATTCGGATTTTCGGACTATGCAGAAAGACGGCGCGAAACGGCAGCTGCAGCGATACAATTGCGACATACAGCCGGAACGCGCCTGTACCTTTTGCTATACTGTTCTTCAGTCTTCACGCTTCTGCCGGTATTTGCCTTGGGACCCAGGCAGAGTTGGTTTTTGTTCCTGTCAATATATATACTTAGGACTCCCGGCAGCATTTTCTATGCATTACTGTCAGCACATGCCTTTCGAGTTCCCTGCAGGATCCATCCTGGTTCTCATGTCAGCATAAGTCTTCATACTCCTGGCTGCAGTTGTCTTCATGCTCCTGTCGGGATATCTTCGGGATCTCTCCGGGTTCTTGTCAGCATCTGCCCTCACGCCTGAACAGTTCTTTCAGGAACTGTCCCGTGTACGAGCCTTCGATTTCGGCAACCTCTTCCGGCGTTCCCTTTGCTATCACATAACCGCCCCTGTTGCCGCCTTCCGGTCCGAGATCGATGATATAATCCGCTGTCTTGACGACATCGAGGTTATGCTCTATTACAACTACAGTGTTTCCGGCATCCACCAGGCGATGCAGCACGTCGATCAGCCTGTGCACATCCGCGATATGGAGCCCGGTGGTTGGCTCGTCCAGTATATACAGCGTCTTTCCTGTGGCCTTTCTCGAAAGTTCGGTGGCGAGCTTGACTCTCTGGGCCTCGCCGCCAGACAAGGTCGTTGACGGCTGCCCAAGCTTCAGATAACCAAGTCCGACGTCATACAGCGTCTCGATCTTGCTGTATATCCTCGGTATGTTTTTGAAGAACTCCAGTGCATCTTCCACTGTCATATCGAGCACATCCGCGATGTTCTTCCCCTTGTACCTGACCTCCAGCGTCTCCCTGTTGTACCGTTTTCCCTTGCACACCTCGCACGGGACGTAAATGTCGGGCAGGAAGTGCATCTCTATCTTGACGATACCGTCTCCCGAGCACGCCTCGCAGCGTCCGCCCTTTACGTTGAAGCTGAACCTTCCGGACTTGTACCCTCTCATTTTTGCCTCGGGCACTCCGGCAAAGACTTCCCTGATCATGTCGAAAACGCCTGTGTATGTTGCCGGATTGGACCTGGGCGTTCTTCCTATCGGCGACTGATCTATGTTTATGACCTTGTCAAGGTACTCGATACCAGCGATGTGATCGTGGGCTCCCGGTTTCGTCTTTGCCTTGTTCAGGTCGGCGGCAAGCTTTTTGTAGAGTATCTCGTTTATCAGCGAACTCTTTCCCGAGCCTGATACACCGGTCACAGCCGTGAATACCCCCAGTGGTATCCCGACATCGATGTTTTTCAGATTGTTCTCGCGCGCTCCTATTATCTTGATCCACTTGCCATTCGGCATCCTTCTCTTTTCGGGTATCTCTATCTTCTTTCTCCCGCTCAGGTAAAGGCCTGTCTGCGAGTTCTCACATTTCTTTATGTCTTCGACCGTTCCTTCTGCTATCACGTAGCCTCCGTGTATACCCGGCCCCGGTCCCATATCGATTATATGGTCGGCAGCATACATCGTTTCTTCGTCATGTTCCACCACTATGAGTGTATTCCCGAGGTCTCTCAGTTTTTCCAGAGTTTTGAGCAGCCTGCCGTTGTCACGCTGGTGTAGGCCGATGCTCGGCTCGTCCAGGATATACATGACCCCCATCAGGCCTGAGCCTATCTGTGTCGCCAGCCTGATCCTCTGGGCTTCTCCTCCGGACAGCGTGTATGACGACCTGGCCAGCGTAAGGTAATCGAGCCCGACATCCACCAGGAAACCGATCCTGGCTTTGATCTCCTTAAGGATCTGGTGCGCGATGAGACGTTCCCTCTCCGTAAGTGCCAGGTTGTCGAAGAAATCCCTAATCTCGCTGACAGGCCTGCATGTCAGTTCGTAGATGTTCAATCCTCCCACGGTGACTGCGAGACTTTCCTTTTTGAGCCTTGCGCCGCTGCACTCGGGACAGGGGTTGTTGCTCATGAATTCCTCATAATAGCGTTTCATGCCCTCGGACTGCGTTTCCCTGTAGCGGCGCTCCATGCTCGTGATGACGCCTTCGAACGGCGCTGTGAATGAGCCGCTGCCGTATTCCCTGTCGTATTCTATTTTGATTTTTTCCCCTTTGGTCCCATAGAGGATTATATCCACTATATGCTCCGGGAGTTCGTTGACAGGTGTGGACGTCTTGAATCCGTAGTGCCTTGCAAGAGCATTGAGATACATCCTTGAATAGCTGTCGCCGTTTTCGAAGTTCCATCCGTTTACCTTTATCGCGCCTTCATCAAGGGACTTCGTCCTGTCGGGGATGACGAGGTCCGGGTCTATCTCCATCAGGGTCCCGAGGCCGTCGCATTTCGGGCACGCGCCGTACGGATTGTTGAACGAGAACATCCTGGGCGTCAGTTCCTCTATGCTGATACCGCAGTCGGTGCAGGCAAAATTCTGGCTGAACATCATTTCCTGCCCGCCAATCACGTCAACTATCAGGAGGCCGCCGCTCAGGTTCAGCACTGTTTCGATGGAATCGGTCAGCCTTTTGATTATGTCAGACCTTACGACGAGCCTGTCCACCACGATTTCTATGGTATGCTTTACGTTCTTTTCCAGGACTATTTCTTCGTTTATATCCCGCACTTCGCCGTCTACGCGCAGCCTGACATAGCCATTCTTCCGCGCATTTTCGATCAGTTTCTGGTATTCGCCCTTCCTGCCCCTTACGACAGGCGCAAGAAGCTGTATCCTGGTACCTTCCGGCAGGGCCATGATCGCGTCCGCCATCTGGTCGACCGTCTGCTGCGATATCTCTTTGCCGCAGACAGGGCAATGCGGCACGCCTATGCGGGCATATAAGAGCCTGAGGTAATCGTATATCTCGGTTACCGTGCCCACCGTGGACCTTGGGTTCCTGCTGGTCGTCTTCTGATCGATGGAAATTGCGGGCGACAGCCCGTCGATATAATCTACATCCGGCTTCTCCATCTGCCCCAGGAACTGCCTTGCATAAGCGGACAGCGATTCCACATAGCGCCTCTGCCCTTCGGCATATATCGTGTCGAATGCCAGCGAGGACTTGCCCGAGCCGCTGAGGCCCGTGATGACGACAAGCTTGTCCCTTGGTATCGTCACGTCGATGTTCTTAAGATTGTGCTCCCTCGCACCCTTGATGAAAATGCTGTTCCTTTCCATGCTATACACCTTTTTCTGTATTTTGTCGGCTGCTGGAGACTGCTGGATCAATCACAGTCTGCTGCCGTTTAATAATCCTGGCCTGTTACTGCGTCGGACAAACATATTACCAGAAGATGCAGTACTAATCAATGGCATTATTTTTTCTATGATATTATATCCGATAGATTTATAAATTGCAAACATTTGTTCGATATTGTTTTTCAGCGGGGAATTTTGAAATTGGATTAGATGTATGTGATGTTATGTTTTTGATGGGATGGGACTTCTGGGCGCCATCAGATCTGTTATTGAAGATAATGACGCCCATAATGCAAATGAGTCTATGATTATGTAACCTTTAGGTTGACATAAGCTATTTATTTCCAAAATTTGATTCCCAAAAGTTGGTTTTTTTGCACAGTTCATTTTTGGAGACATTATGTTTACCTGTTCGGCATCTGCTTGCATCAGGTCCGCCGGCTGCAGTTCTGCCGGCATCGCATTGGCTGTGAACCTGACTGCATCGTATCTGTTTGATTCGTGATTGCCTGATCCTGACTTGCCAGTTCCGGATCTGAATGATACGCAATCAATTTATTGGCTCTGTCAGATCGGACCTGCCTGATACACATTCATCTGCCGGGTTTCTGCCTGCTGAGGACCTTGTTAATTACTTTACCGATCATCTTTATCCCGTCAGTGATCCTTTCTTCCGGCATGTTGGAATAATTCAGCCTCATCGTGTTCTTCCCCCCGCCGTTCGGAAAGAACGGTTCTCCGGGCACGAAAGCGACTTTATGCTCCAGGCACTCGGCAAGGAGTTCCCTTGTATTGATATCACCGTCAAGTTCGACCCATGTGAACATGCCTCCATGCGGACGCGTGAACCTGGTGCCTGCCGGAAATTCCCCGGAAATGGCACTGAGCATGGCATCCCGCCGTTTTTTGTACACTTCCCGTATCCTCGAAATATCATCGTCCAAGTCATACATATCCATATACATCGATATGCTGCGTTGCGTGAATCCGGCGGAATGCAGATCAGCTCCCTGCTTTACGAGAACATATTTCTCAAGTATCTTTTCATCAGCAGCGACCCATCCGATCCTCATGCCCGGACAGAACACCTTTGAAAATGACCCCAGATAGATCACAAACCCTTCAGTGTCGTATGACTTAAGCGGAGGAAGCATACCGCCTTCAAAACGCAATTCACTGTATGGCGCATCTTCTATCACAAGGATATCACGTCCTGCCATCAGTTTCATAAATCCGGCGCGGCGCTCCGCGGACCATGTTCTGCCGCTGGGATTCTGAAAATCGGGGATCGTATATATAAGTTTTATCCTGCCGACCGAATCGAGGATCTCTTCAAGCTTATCAAGAAGCATCCCGTCGTTGTCCGTAGGTACTTCGATTATCTTCGGCCTGTATGCATTGAAAGCGTTTAGTGCTCCGAGGTATGTAGGACTCTCGCAGAGGATCACATCGCCCTCATTGAGGAATATCTTCCCCGTAAAGTCAAGTCCCTGCTGTGAACCGCTGACTATCAGGATGTTTTTGGCGGACAGGCTGGTGCCGTATTTTATATTCATCCTTTCGGCTATTTTTGCCCTGAGCGGGCCATACCCTTCAGTCGTTGCATACTGGAGAGCTTCTGCGCCGCATGACTCAAGTACCCTCATCGTCACTTCCTTCAGCCGTTCCACCGGGAACAGCTCAGGTGCAGGCAAACCTCCGGCAAATGATATCATTTCAGGTTTCTCTGTGACTTTGAGAAGCTCCCTTATATCCGAAGCCCTGACACATTCCATCCGATCTGCATATTTGACCATATCCGTCTGCTCCTTTCACGCTCTCTCAAGAGTTCTTATGTTATCTTGAAAAATTTCACACTGACCCAAAATCACAGCATTTACAGGCCGGACCGGCAATCGTCCGCATATTTCCTGCAACTTTCCGCATGTTTTATCAGTCATGCATCCGGTCTACCGACTGTATCTTCAGATCAAGGCTCTTCATGAATCAGCACGATTGATTCCTGTATTATGAATGGAGTTCCGATCGTCCTTTGATCCTGATCCTTCTGCGATGAATAATGGTGCTGCGGTAACAGGACATGATTTTATTGCGGCAGAAAGCTCTGCTTCCTGATACTTTTACAATATAGGCCCAAGATCCATATGATCATCGGCATGGTACTTTTCCTGCTCTTTCCGGACTTCTTTGTATGCCGCTGCCAGCCTTTTGACCCCTTCTCTTATCTCCGGCGGCGTCGGATATGTGAAGTTCAGCCGGATGTAGTTTCCAGGCGCATTTCCGGGATAGAAGATATTGCCGGGCACAAATGTCACGCCCCTGTCTACTGATCGTGTAAGAAATGTTGTCTGCTGCATCCTGTCCGGCAGACGGCACCAAAGATATAATCCGCCTTCGGGCCTGTTCCACCTTATTCCTTCCAGTCTGGCGGCCTCAAGCTCTTCCAGCATTACGTCCCTTCTTTTCCTGTTTTCGTTTTTCGACCTCTCAAGATGATCTTCCAGCAAACCTTCCCTTAGGAACCTGTCTATGATCATCTGGTTCAGGCTTGCCGTATGTAGGTCCACCACCTGCTTCAGCAATGTGAGGCGGTGCAGTACCTGCTGCGGCCCTGAGATCCAGCCGACCCTGAAGCCGGGGAACAGCAGCTTTGAGAAGGAACTGAGATACAGGACATGGCCGTGTATATCCATGGCCTTAAGTGCCGGCAAACTGTCACCCTCATATCTGAGCATGCCATAAGGGTCGTCCTCCAGTATGATGGTCTGGTTCCTGTACGCAAGGGAAAGCAATTCCTGGCGCCTTTCCATGCTCATCACATGTCCTGACGGGTTCTGGAAATCGGGTATCGTATAGATGAGCTTTGGCTTGAACCTTTTGAGCAATACTGACAGAAGGTCAGTCCGCATTCCTTCCTTGTCGGTCGGTATCCCGACGACACGCGCGCCCTGCGCTCTGAATATATGGATAGCACTGAAAAATGTGGGTTCTTCGACGAAAACGACATCACCCGGATCGATAAATGCACAGGCGCAAAGATATATGCCCTGCTGGGAACCCGACAGCACCATGATATCCTGCGCAGATGCGGCTATCCCCCTGGCGGCTGACAGTTTGCTTATGCTTTCCTTCAACGGATAAAAGCCGTCTGACGGTACATGCTGCACTGTAGTATGGCCATATTCATTGATCACTTCTGCCTGTATCCTTTGAAGGGTTTCCAGGGAATCGATCCCCTGGATCGATACGCCTGCCGCAAACAGTACCATGTCCCTTCTTCCTGACAGTTTTAATAGGTCCCTGACCGTGGTGTCCTGCATGCGGAGCGAGCTTTCGCTGAATAACTGATCCCAAGGCATCGGAGGGATCCCCGGAGCATCCGCCCGGTCCATGCCTGCCGTATCCCATGGCATGCCTGCCACTCCGGTGTCCGAGTATCCGGCTTTGTCTCCGGTACTGCAGCCGGCCGCGACCGTGCCCCGTCCGACATGGGATTCTGCCAGCCCACATGACTTTAGCTCTCTGTATGCGTTTATCACAGTGCTTCTGTTCACACCCAGCTGATCCGCCAGTTTTCGCTCGGGGGGAAGCTTATATCCTGCGGGCATGGCTCCGGAAAGGATCATGTCCCTTATACCGTTGAAAATCTGTATGTAAACGGGTACAGTACTTTCCCTGTCGATTTTGATATCCATCATTCTTTCCTCTTTTTCGATATTGGTATCATCCATTTAGAACATTATACTGGAAAAATTAAATAAATAAACATCCAATTCCGATAAAATGATACCATCCAATTAAGTAAAGATGGCGCTGCCGAACCTCGGTATATCCGTTCAGGATAGTCTGGCATGGAGGATTATCATATGCTCTGTAATGGCTGGCTGTTGCAGGATACAGCAACATATGGCTGAAAATCCGGTATGTAAGCTTATGTGAGAACATCGCGGGGATGCAGGCAAATAAACCTATGATGCGGTAAAACCTATTGTGCAATAACAGAATAATCCTTAATGAACACAATAATAAAAGCCAGGGTCCCAAACTCCCTGGCTAACTTATATCATCGTGCAAAGTCCTGGTCACTTGACCCGGAACAGCTGACTGATCTCATATACACGTATATTCAGGCCGGTTTCCTCGGATCGATGTTCAGCCGTATCCTGTCCCCTTTCAATGCAGCGAACGGTCCGGGCACCCTTTTCTCACCGGCTGCATTGCCAAAGTAATCCGTACCGACTTTTTTATCAGCCAACACTTCCGGCAAAGATGATCGGAACACTATTTCCATTGTCAGGTCCTCGCTGTTGACATCGATCTCGATATCGCACTCGCATCCTGATTTGTCAAATCCGCAGAATTCCTGCCAGGTCGAAAGGTCCAGGCACATTTCGGGTTCGGGATACATCACGCGCAGATAGCCAGGCGGCATTTTGGCGTATGCATTGCCCTCCGCCTCGTTATGCTCGTTGGGCAGTATGATCGCGGCTTCACCGCACCTGTAAAACAGGTTGTTGTAGAACTTGTTCTCCCTCGATGTGCCTCCGCGTTTGGGCATGAGCCGGAACGCAACAACCTTTGCAAAGAAGCCGGATTTATTGCACATGCCGATCAGGTTGTTTACGATGCGGAGCCTGTCCGTTCCCTCAAGGTAGATGCCGTAACCATTGGTGTATTCTGTCTCGGTCGTTTTATACCAGCCTGACGAACCCGGCTCCTGGGGCACCTTTGACCTGTCGTACCGTCCTTCCACATTCCAGATTATGTTGTTGTCTATGAGATTCTCCTTGTCGCGCGTGCATTCAATGAAAATGTGCTCCCTTGAATCGATCCCGTCCAGGAACAGGTTGGACGTGACCCTGTTGTTCTCGTTCCCAACGTCCATCCACAGCGCGTCGCAGCCATAGCATTCCTTTATGACGTTGCGGCGTATCAGCGAATCGACGCAGTTATGGACCTTGATGCCTCCCGCTTCCCAGGAAAGTTCCATCCTCTGCCAGCCTGTGCCGACGATCAGGTTGTCCTCTATCAGCATGTTTTTGACGAACATGCCTGCGATCCCGCATACACCGGCATTTTTTATAACGTTGCGCCTGATGATGGAATGCCCTATGATCTGGCCTTCCTCAACTGTGTGATGCCAGCACTCGTTCCCGCAGTCTATACCGGTTGCATTGGACCAGTCGATAGTGCAGTCCTCGATGATCCAGTGATGGCCCCTGTAACATGACAGTGAGCCGCGCTGCGGTACAGGTGCGCCTGTTGCCGCATGGGCGAGCGTCAGCCCTTTTACCCTGATATAGGACAGGAACGGGACTTTGGGCGCAAAACACTGCTCCCTGTTGGTGACCTCGATGGTATGGTCCCTGGGATCATCGTCATTGGCAAGCCTTATGTGCACTTTTTGCCCGTTGGCTTCGACCCAGTATGCATTCTCGTTTTCACTGAGCATGTAATAGAGCGGGACCTGCTTCATCGGTTTGCCGTCAACGAACACCATCCCTCTCCTGTTCAGGTAAGGCGTCATATCGGTCTTGTCATACTCGATGAAGAGCCTGTCATGAAGGATGTTAACTGCACAGAACGGGTTGTAGCCCTTGAAATCCTCCGGATCCAGTTCTATCTCCCACACCCTGATGCCTTCAGTGTTCACGTTATTGCTGCCAAAGCCCCTGGTCAGCCTCCAGCCGACGCTCGGGCTGAATTCCTTTACTTCCACCGAAGCTTTGATGATCACCTCTTCCCCTTCGCAGGCTTCGTAGCTGATCATCTTTTCGGGGCTCAGGCCGCCCATGGCAGGCTGGACCGTTTCACGGTATGTCCCGCCGTGAATAAGTATCCTGGTCCCCGGAGTTGCAATACGCGCTGCTGCATTGATCGTTTTCAGCGGTTTTGACGGCGTGCCGGGATTATAGTCGGACGCCTCGGGATGGTTGGTATCTACATGGATCTCACGGTCGTACTTCTGCGGTACTTCCCAGAACTCAAACATTCGGCCGTCCGGCAGGACTGCTGTAGGATCATATTCTGTCATGGCGTGTATTTTCCTTTCGAAATAATATTCGCTGTCTTATTTTTAACTATATTTTTATGTATCTCATGCTAATGACAGGAAAGCAAGTTCTGCAGCATCATTTCTGTCAAAAACGTGAGAACTGTCCCCTTCAGTTCCTGCTAAGAAGGCGGGAACAGTCCTCCTCAAATTGACTGAAAAGTGAGAACTGTCCCCTCCTTAATTCTGCTGAAAAGGTGAGAACTGTCCCCGTTACTTTCTCTTAAAATACTGCTTTATGAGGAATTTCATCAGGTCGCTGGGCTGTTCCCTGACGAACTTCGGCTTGTCTCCGAAAACCATGCAGTATGGTGCCTCGGCTGTGTAAGGTTCCCATCGCTCCATCTCTTCACCGGTCGAATCCACTCCGTTGGGGTCGCCCGATTTTATAAAGTTGCTCCAATAGTTGCACATCTGGCGTGCCAGATCGTAATGCTTGCCTGTGAAAGGCCTCCAGCATTTGGCCAGTGTCTCGAAGGTGAACCACAGATCTACGGAATGGAATGTTCCGGGGTTGTCCCAGCCTGGTATTTCTGCGTCGAAGTTGTAATAGTAGATCGGAACACCGGTCTTCGATTCATCATTAGCCTGTGCGGCAATGCGGATCGAATATTCGAGCCCGCTTACAGACGCACGCCTGCGCACTTCTTCTATGTCTCCTGACTGTGCATTGCAAAGCGAAAGGAATTCGCCGGCGTCCTCACCGAACATGTCAGATGCCATACTCCTGAACTCATCCATTGTTTCTGCCTGCGGGACGCTGAAGAACTCCGAGGAGGTGTGGCCTGTCAGTACCGGCACGATCCACCGTTTATTGTTTATAAAAAGTTCATATGGATTGCCCACACAGAATTTGTCATCCTGGACCGTGCTCCAGAGCATGCTCCAGAAATTCTTGTACTGAAGAGCTTTATCAAGTACATACCTGGCATCGAGCTTGCGTGCTTCAGCCAGCGACTTGACACCAAGGAACTCGAAGAACTCCACGCCTTCCTTCTCTGCTTCAGCAAGCTTCCGCCCGTGTCTCGGCACACGGTTTCCCGGATAGACCGGTGCTATCATTCCGCTTTGTATGATGGCACGGTTAAAAAGGCCTTCGTTTTGCGGAGAAGTAAGCTGGCACAGCACACTCCCTCCGCCGGCCGACTGGCCGCCTATGGTGATGTTGTCCGGGTCGCCGCCAAATGCCGCGATATTGCGCTTGACCCACTTCAGACCTGCCTGCTGGTCAAGGTGTCCGAAATTCGCAGGCGCTTCCGGCGCTTCTGCGGTTATTTCCGGATGGCACAGAAATCCAAAAACATTCAGGCGGTAATTTACCGTAACGACAACGATGCCCCTGCGTGCTATGCGCTCGCCGTCAAACTCCATTTCAGAAGTGTATCCGCACTGGAGTCCGCCTCCGAAAAACCATACGAACACAGGAAGTTTCTCATCCGGCTTTTTGGCGGGCGTCCAGACATTCAGATACAGGCAGTCCTCATCCATCGGGGTGTCCGGATCCACATGCCATTCCCTGACATATATGTCATTCGGGTCAACTCCCATTTGGGGCTGCATCGATACAGGCGCGAACTGGAATGCCTTGAGCACACCATCCCAGTTTTTCGCAGGCTGCGGAGCGCGCCATCTGTTTTCCCCGACGGGCGGAGCGGCGAACGGGATGCCTTTGAAGCTCGTGATGCGCGGATCTGCCGCGGGAAGTCCCTGGACAATACCATTTTCCGTTTTTACAATTCTCAGCATGATCATCACTCCATGTCTTTATATCATCATTTTGTTTCCTTATAAATTGGCTGTTTCCTTGCAACACTCCTAATTCCTTTATAGCACTTCCTGTATTGCCCGGCAAGCCATAAAATACCGGAAATACCATTTCTGCACCGGGCAATAACACATGAGGGAACCGGTCCGCGGGACCAATCCCCTCATGCCTGTATTCAGCTGCTTAAACCTTGCGCAGCACTGTTCACTCCATATACAGCATTATTAGTTTTCCATTGCTGCTTTCTTTGCATCGAGTTCTATCTGCCACTTTTCAAGGTCAAACTGTACTACCTGGTCGAAGTCGTTTCCGTCCATCTTCGCTACCATCTCATCCCACAGCTGGTTGAACTTCTCTTCGCTGCCGCAGAAGATCATCTTCCATGAGTATTCCTCAAGGATCTCCTCGCAGGAGTTGCGTATGACTGCAATGTCGTTCGGGTCAGTGGGAAGGGTTACGCTGACGTTCGGGCTTACGATCAGCTTATTGTTCTTCTTCATCCACTCGGCAGGTTCGCTGGCACCGAATTTCTCAGCCCACTGCCTCTTCATTTCAGTCTGCGTAGCTGCCTTATATGAACTCCAGTATGTTCTTGAATACGGCTCGCCGGTCTTCGGGTTGATGCTTATGGAATCAACGATCCACTGGTTGATGGCATTATTGCCGTCGTTGAATCCGCCGCCGCCCCACTCTGCAGGAACCGGCAGGTTATCCATAAGAGCGTTCTCATTCATTATAGTCAGCTTACCGTCGGATCCTCTCGTGTAGTTGAAGCCTTCTATACCGATATGCTGATACTCCAGGCCGTCAGGACTTGCATACCAGTCGAGGAATTCCATGATCCTGAGGAATTTCTCTTCATCGACACCTGATCCTATGCCGAATACACGGCCGCTGCCATAATATGTGTCTGAGTCAGCATAATAGTTCTGGTCCATTACAGGTATGAATATGAACGCATTGCCCTGGGCAAGTCTATCAGCTGTATTCCAGAATCCCTGCTGCCAGCTGTACCAGAGCAGATGTACACGGCCTGAAGCTATCTTCGGATATACTGCGTTCCAGTCCTGATCCATCGAGTCAGGGTCTACAAGGCCTCTTTGCTGCGCATCAAAGAGGAAATGCAGCATCTTGCGGTATGTCCCGTTCTTGTCTGTAAGCTTGTAGAACGTTCCGTCCGGCTTCAGCACGACAGAACCTTTGATCTTTTCTCCATACCATGTGGTAAGCTGGACGACATTCGCAATTCCCATCATGTTGTCGCCGCCGTCCCAGTCAGGCCAGAGGGTCATTGCATATGCCGGCTCGCCGTCTTCGTTTGTCGGATGGATCTTCTGTATTGCTGCAAGTGCATCCAGGAGTCCATTAAGGTCTTGTATTACAGGAGCTCCGATTGCCTGGTACAGATCCCAGCGGAGCTGCGGGCTGGAGTAGATGACATCCTGGGAATATGCTGTCGGGGACGTATTGGTCATCTGGCAAGGAATGCCGTATATCTTCCCTGCATCATTTCCAGGAATGCTCTTGTTGTAGGTTTCGATCTGATGGAAATACTCCATGAGATTTGGCCAGTTCTTGATCTCGTCGGTGATATCCTTGATAAGTCCGTTCTGTACGCAGTCTGCGAAGTCCGGGCCTTCAAGTATTACGATATCTCCGAGATTGCCTGAACTGATACGGGTCTGATAGAGTGCATCACCGGCAACCTGGGGCGCCAGGATGTTGAGCTTGATGTTGAACTTGTCCTTCAGGAGTTTTCCGAACCAGCCGGTCTGTTCTCCATGATAATTGGCCGCCACATTGTAGTTGTCTATGGTGATCTCCTTATCATGGGAAATCTCTCTGGTTCCTCCTGATGCATTTCCTGCACTGCCTCCTGTACTATCCCCGCCTGTTGAGGCCCCGCTGCCGGACGGTGTATCCGACCCGGTACCTTTGCTCGCGGTATCGCCGCATCCCGTCAGGGCCATTGTCAGGATAAGGCAGACCACAAGCATGATTGACAGTAACCTTTTCATAGTTGGAACCTCCTCTTTTATTTAATCTATAATCGAACAATGAAGGCTGGCTTCATTGCTGATATCTGTACCAGCGCTGCAGTTGACGACTGTCCCTTTACCGTAGGCAAACACCTTGCTGTTGCTTTGCCGGAGTGCTCGTCCCTAAACGCTGAAGATTATCCTTTTACTGCACCTATCATGATGCCCTTTACGAAGAACTTCTGGAAAATTGGATATACGAGTATAATCGGTGTTACGACGATAATCGTGACTGTCATTCGTATAGAAGTAGCTGTCTGGGCTTTTGCAAGGCTCGCGGCGATATCTATGTTGCCTGCGGCATTGTTGACCAGACCTTTGAGCGAGTTGGCCTGGTTGATATACTGGTAAAGCACGAATTGCAATGTATAGTACTTGCTGTCCGTCATAAGAAGAAGCGTGTCCTGGAATGAGTTCCATTGTGCAACTGCTGCAAAAATGGCGATAGTCGCGAGGATCGGCTTGATGACCGGCAGCATCACTTTGAAGAAGATAGTCAGTGTACCTGCCCCGTCGATTTCAGCTGCCTCCTGCAATTCCTTGGGAGTGGATTCGACAAAAGTCTTGCACAATACTATGTAGAACGGTTGTACGACTACCGGCCATATGTATCCCCAGAAGTTGTTGGTCAGTTTCAGGTTCATCATCGTAAGAAACCACGGGATGATCCCTGCATTAAAGTACATGGTGGCCACCACGAACCTGTACCAGAATTTCCTGCCCCAAAGTGTTTCCCGCGTGAACATGTATCCGAGGAAAGCAGAGAACAGGACAGTCAGGACCGTACCAATAACAGTCCTTGCGACCGATACTTTAAGGGCGCTGAACAGGGTGGGGATCTTCAAAACGTTGACATAGTTGGTGAAGTGTACCTGCAACGGCCAGAACAGTACCTTTCCTTTTTCACTGAGATTGTTGGCACTGATGGAATTGATGAAAATGTAGTAGAAAGGATAAACACATACGAATGCAAAAAATGAATATACCACATATGTAATGAAGTTTATGATCCTGTCGCCTATACTCATATGCATTTTGTGTTTTTTTGTTTTCTGCCTTGAACCACTCATTTCAAATCCTCCCATCTCAATGAACCAGGAATAGCATTCTTCATGGACCGGCTGCCTTGCTTTCCATTTTCGATGGACCGGCAACCGTCTTTTGGGCCAGCCGTTATATAAACCGTATTGGATTCTTTTAAACCAGGAATAGTTGTCCCATGTTCCGTCTATTAGAACAAGTCGGCAGGCAGCCGTCATTCCTTTCCCGACATATCAGGATCATCCGATCTGCAGCCGACGATTCTTTCCCGGCAGGCCATGATCGAATGGCCGTCAGCCGCTGTTTCCTTCCTGTCAGATCAGGCCCATTAACACAGCGGCCCTTCCTGCCGGGCAGGCCGGATGAATCCCGGGATCAAATGAATCCCTCGCCTCTCACAAGTTTCGATATACCGTTTGTAACACACAACAGCACGATACTTACGATGCTCTTGAACATACTGACCGCGACAGAAAGCGAGTAACCTCCGTTGCCCATTGCAAGGGTGTATACGTACAGGTCGAGAACCTGGATATATTCCTTGTTGAATGCATTCTGGAACACGTAGAACTGCTCGAATCCGTTGGAGAGGAAATTAGCCAGGTTCAGCATTACGATCACGAAATATGTCGGCAACAGGCTTGGGATAGTTACATACCAAATGATCTTCATCCTGGAAGCGCCGTCCACTTTGGCCGCAGTGATCAGTTCCTCGTCGATGCCGGCAATGGCCGCAATATACATGATCGCCGCCCAACCGGCATTCTTCCAGGTCAGCCAGAGCCACATCTTGAAATATATATGCTCAGATGATGCAAGGAATATCTTCGGCTCATTGAGCAGGCCAAGGTTCATTGCTATCGTATTGACAGCATGCATAATATGCGGCATACGGGCAATAGGTCCGTATGGGGACCGAGGGCGTGGATGTTGTTTGTGCCGTGAAAGGCAATCGATTTACAGTTTGACGCGGGAAAAAGGCGGGAATATGTTATGGAGGCAGAAACTGCCGAACAAGGCTATAAGTTCAAAAAGACCAGGCAATATGCTGCACTCACGGCATAAGCCGCGACTTAAGCGCACTTTGATATTGTACTTATAGACTCGGGGACCATTTAGGAGTATAATACTTCCAATTTTGGTTTGACTCGCTGTATAACGTTTTCCACAACATATGTATACTCCGGACTTGAGAAAAAAAGATCACAGTCCTGTATCGCCTTTGCAGGCATCCTGTGATCCCGTTCCACGGCTGGCTGCTGGATTGGTGCATACCAGCGGTATATAAATACCTTACCTTTTATAATATTGTATATGCCCGGTTTACTATCTGTTTCGATCTTCGAGTGCCGAATCAGCCAAACGGTCATGTCGGACCTACCATGATACTTTCAGGCCATTTGGACTCTTTCAGATCATTCCGGCAGTACATTTGCCGATTGAACATCCTAAGATTATAAATCCAGTCCACAACAGTATTTTCAGGTTGTCTAACCGGTCCATAACATTACGTCACTTCATTTTCTCCTTTAGTTCCTTCAACCTGTCTCTCAGGAATGCAGCCTTTTCAAACTGAAGCTCTCTCGCCGCTTCCTTCATCTCTTTCTCCAGCTTGCTTATCAATACCTGCAGATCAGATTCGTCCATTTGTTCTATGTCCTGGGTAAATGTGTACTTTGTTTCGCCCTCTGCGGCTTTTATCGTCTCGAGTGTGTCACGAACTCCCTTTTGCACGGTAGTCGGAGTGATCCCATTCTTAATGTTGTATTCCATCTGTATCTTTCTTCTTCTGTTGGTTTCGCTGATGGCTCTCTGCATGGAATCCGTGATGGTATCGGCATACATTATGACTTTCCCCTCAACATTCCTTGCCGCACGGCCTATGGTCTGTATCAGCGATGTCTCGGAACGCAGGAATCCTTCCTTGTCGGCATCGAGGATGGCGACGAGGGTCACTTCCGGAAGGTCAAGGCCTTCTCTCAGCAGGTTTATGCCCACAAGAACGTCGAAGACGCCAAGTCTCAGGTCTCTTAAAAGTTCGACTCTTTCAAGGGTTTCAACATCGGAATGCAGATACTCCACTTTGAATCCGAGTTCCTTCAGATAGGCCGTCAGGTCCTCCGCCATCTTTTTGGTCAGCGTGGTGACCAGGACTCTTTGCTGCTTTTCGACGCGGATCCTGATCTCGCCGATCAGATCGTCTATCTGGCCTTTAACCGGACGCACTTCGACTTCCGGATCGACCAGTCCCGTAGGCCTTATTATCTGCTCCACGATCTGCTGCGAATGTTCCTTTTCGTACTTCCCTGGCGTAGCGCTGACATATATGGCCTGCTTGACTTTTCTTTCGAACTCGTCGAACGTCAGCGGCCTGTTGTCGAACGCCGACGGGAGCCTGAAGCCGTATTCCACCAGCGATTCCTTCCTTGAACGGTCTCCGTTGTACATGCTTCCGATCTGTGGGATGGTCACATGTGATTCATCTATGAAGACCAGCATGTCATCCGGGAAATAGTCCAGCAGCGTATATGGCGGACTGCCGGGCTCCCTGCCGCTGATGTGCCTTGAGTAGTTCTCTATGCCCTGGCAGAAGCCAACTTCCTGCAGCATCTCAAGATCGTACCTGGTCCTTTGCTCAAGCCGCTGCGCTTCCAGCAGCTTGCCCTGCGCCCTGAACTCCTCCAGCCTATCCTCCAGTTCCTGCTCTATCGATGATACGGCTTTGAGCATCTTTTCCCTCGTCGTTGCGTAATGGTTCGCAGGGAAAATGGCGGCGTGCGTACGGACACCTATGATCTCGCCGGTCAGGTAATCGACTTCCGATATCTTCTCGATCTCGTCTCCGAAGAACTCCACTCTCAGGACATGGTCCGTCGAGCCCGGGGGGAAAATCTCAAGCACGTCTCCCCTTACCCTGAACCTGCCTCTCCGAAAGTCGATCTCATTCCTTTCATACTGGATATCCACCAGTTTCCTGATCACTTCATCCCTGTCCTTTATCATGCCGGGGCGCAGTGAAATCATGAGATCCGTGTAGTCCTCGGGGTCGCCGAGGCCGTAGATGCAGGATACGCTTGCCACGATGATGACGTCGCGCCTCTCAAAAAGCGCTGCCGTGGCAGAGTGCCTTAGCTTGTCTATCTCATCGTTTATCGATGAATCCTTTTCTATATATGTGTCCGTCGACGGTATATATGCTTCAGGCTGGTAATAGTCATAATAGCTGACGAAGTACTCGACCGCATTGTTTGGGAAAAACTCCCTGAATTCGCTGCACAACTGGGCAGCCAGCGTCTTGTTGTGCGCTATGACCAGCGTCGGCCTCTGGATCCTTTCAATAACGTTCGCCATCGTGAACGTCTTCCCGGACCCTGTCACGCCCAGCAGCGTCTGGTGCCTGTAGCCCCTGTTCAGCCCCTTCACCAGCCTGTCCACCGCCTCCGGCTGATCACCGCACATCTTATAATCCGAAACTATCTTAAACTCCGGCATATTTCCTCCTTCTAGCGGGGACACTTCTCACCTTTTTGACATTTTCAAAGCAATCCTTCCGGAGGGACGCTTCTCACTTTTCATGCATTCCCTCACCTGGATCTTCTGATCCCTTGCCTGTCCCCCGATCGTTTTAAGGGGACAGTTCTCACCTTTTTATCTTTTCAAAGAGACACTGAAACCATACTGGAGCATCAATGTCCTGCTCTGCTCAGTGCAGTTATCCGATCCGGCATGGCTGAAATGCTGATCACCGAACCGTTAACTAACAAATCGCTATCATTTATAAAAGTGTTGAAAACGTGAGAACTGTCCCCACCATTATAGCATAAAATATAAGTGAAATTTTTCAATTTTCCAAGTAATTTGTGACGATTTTTTATTGACATGACCTTTTGTCTGGTGTGATAATATGAGGAAAAACTACTATAGTGGGAGCTGGTAGTATGATCGTTGCGAAATTTGGCGGAACTTCTCTGGCGTCTGCCAGTCAGATAAAGAAAGTATGCAATATCATCACCTCTGACCCGGAACGCAGGATAATCGTGGTTTCTGCCCCGGGAAAGCGCAGCAGGGACGATATCAAAGTAACAGATATGCTGATTGCGTGCGCGCAGGCAGGTCTCGAAAAGGGAAATGCCGATGATGAAATGAATGCAGTAGTGGCAAGATATGCAGAGATCGCATCAGAACTCGGGCTTTCCGGCGACATTATCGATACTATCGCTGATGATATCAGGGCACGCGTTAACAGTGACAAATCAAATAAGGATAAGTACATAGATAATCTCAAGGCGGCAGGCGAAGACAACAGTGCGAAGCTTGTTGCCTCTTATCTGCGGAGCATTGGTTACGACGCCCGTTATGTCAGCCCGAAGGACGCCGGCCTCATACTGAGCGACGAATACGGGAATGCACAGGTCCTGCCCCAGTCATACGAAAACCTGAAAACGCTTTCCGATTATCCCGGGATAACTATATTCCCAGGCTTTTTCGGATATTCACTTAGCGGCGAGGTAGTAACATTCCCTAGAGGCGGCTCCGATATTACAGGTTCGATACTTGCTGCCGCAGTAGGCGCCGATCTTTATGAGAATTTTACTGATGTGGACAATGTTTACAGTGCCAATCCCAACCTGATAGAAAACCCGAAACCGATAATCGAGATAACATATCGCGAAATGCGCGAGCTTTCTTATGCAGGTTTCAGCGTTCTGCAGGAAGAAACTCTGATTCCGGTATTCAAGAATGGTATTCCTGTAAGGATAAAAAATACGAACAATCCGTCAGCTCCCGGAACTACCATTGTAAAGGAACGCCATAATATAACGGAGCCTGTTGTAGGTATAGCAGGCGATTCAGGGTTTTGCTTTATCTATCTGAGCAAGTACCTGATGAACCGTGAAATCGGTTTTGGCCGTAAGCTGCTGCAGATCCTGGAAGAAGAGCATATTCCGTTCGAGCACATGCCGTCGGGAATCGATAATATCACGATAATACTGAAGCAGGCCCACTTCACCGAACAGAAAGAAAAGAAGATCGTGGACCGCATCGTAAACGAGCTTGAAGTCGATGATATATCGGTACAGAGGAACCTTGCCCTTGTCATGATTGTCGGTGAAGGCATGCGGAATACTGTAGGAATCACTGCAAGGGCCTCCGGTGCGCTGGCAAGAGAGAATATCAACCTGGATTTGATCAGCCAGGGACCGTCCGAGGTAAGCATGATATTCGGAATAAAAGATTACGAGAAAGACAGGGCTATAAAAGCTCTGTACAATGAATTCTTTAAATAAGTTTCGCTCCGGGTTTTACAGATAACCAGGGGGTCAGTTTGTTACATAACCTTTGATTGTGATATTTCAAGACTTGCTGCGAAATATGAAAGCATTGATTATCCATCATAACATGCTGTGATCCGTTACGGCCTGTCATGGTGGATTTTTTATGCTTAGCTGATAATACTGCGTTTGCATGGCGTCATACAATAAGTTTACTCTGTCCGGCATCAGTTATCCAGGCTATCGACTTTCATACAGCATAGTGCGTGTCTTGACATATAACGTCCGACCCTGCCGGAACGATGCCTCATACCTGGGTATCCAGCACCGGAACTTTATCTGCTGCTCTATCCGGAACACCAAATTACCGGATCAGGCATTCTCGCTGCCGCCGGGCTCCTTATTCCCTCTAGTCAGTTTGTGTACCCAATTGATTATACGATCCCTGAAAAGTACTCCCGCGAAAAACAGGATACAGGCTGCCACTGACACGGCAATCGCCACACCATAGTTGCCAAGCTGGGTGTTGTGGCCTATAAATGCAGAACCCACCAAGGCCGGCAGCCTTCCGATGGTTATTATCGCAAAGAACCTCAGCGGCTTGACCGGCGTTATTCCGGCGATATATGTGAGTATGTCCTTTGGAATGCCGGGAATGAGGAACAAGATAAACATCGCAGTTTCGGATTTTTTATTGTTGAGCATGAAGCTGAATTTCTCAAGCTGTCTAGGTGAAACAAGAAGCTTGACCAGCGGATAACCCAGCAGACGCGCCGCATAGAACACTATCACGGAACCCAGTACGATTCCTGCCAGTGAATAGATGGTGCCGAAAAATGTCCCGTACAAATAGCCTCCGGCCAACTGTGTGACTTCCCCGGGGATCGCAGCAATGACCACCTGCAGTACCTGGACCCCTATGAAGATCAGTACTCCTTTCCAGCCGAATGAATTAAGCCACTCTCTGAATTCCTCAGGTTTCCTGGCAAGTTCGGTCACCCTTGGTCCCAGTTTGATGCCGGCATAAGTAGTCACTGAAACGAAGGCTGCTATTAAAAAAATGTAAAACGCAACTTTCCATTTCTTGCTTTCCGGCTCTGCGCATCCCGGTGTGCTCACGTCTTTCTTCATCGATTTCCAAACCCACTTTTGCTGTGTTGATTTCATGTGTCATTTTTGCCCGGAAGTATTAAGAAACTGCCGGATAGGCTCAAGCCTTTCTTAATATCCCAATCCCAATAATATTATGATGCATATCCACGATTGTCAATCGTCGGCATATCACAATGTTATTGATCAACGACTGTGATCTGATTTATATTCGTCATCACTGCCGCAATGGCCGATGTGCTCGGTACGATTTCGCCTTGTGGTGTCCTGCTCAACTTAACCGTGTTTTCACTGTGAGTTAGTCAAAGTACCTTGTACAATCCATATTTTTCGCAAACTGTACGTATCTCCGTCACTTGTGTCCCTTTGTCAAGTACCATCCTGCCAGGCAGTCCGTCATGCAAATCGCATTCGACATCGACTCGCCCTGCATGCCGTTCACCTGCCCGGAGGCATTTACGCACTACTACGCCTCTTCCCATAGAATTACACGCAATTACATTACATCAATTTCACTGCCATCAGTTTTGCTGCGTACCGTTGCCCCTGTTATGTGCAGTCAATCGTTATCTGCTTGTCTTCCAGATCTTCTGCCCTCAGATAGCATCCAATCGCCGGGATGACTTTGGTACGGTAATAATCAGGATTCCTGATACCTGACTCCTCGATTGTCTTGACTGAGCACATCCTGCTCCCTTTCTTCGATTTCATGACCTGGACCCCCTGCGAATCCCTGGTGGTTTTGGGATTGATAGCCGCAGTGTTGAACACCAGCACCTTGTTGATACTGCTGTAAGCAACCAGGTCGGTATCCTCTGCAAGATACCTTATGCCGACCAGAGGCGAGAGATCCGAATACGCATTGGCAAGCTTTTTCCTGTTGGTTTTCGTTGCATAGCTTTCAAGCGTGATCTTGGCACATTTCCCGTTTTCAAACGAGAAAAGCAGCCAGCCGGAATAATTGTCGGTAGCCGTCATGTAAATTATCCTCTCGTCTTCCTCAAGCTGCAGCATATTCGTAAGGTATTCGCCCAGTGAGCTTGCTTTGCAGTCCGGTATATCGTATATACGCATCTTGTATACCGTCTGTCTGTTTGAGAACAGGAGCAGTTCCGCCTTGTTGTGGGTTTCGAGTTCCTGTATTATGGCGTCGTCTTCCTTGAGCTTGTGTTCGGGATTGGACCGCAGAGATACCAGCGGGATCTTCTTGATGTAATTCTGCTCTGTCAGGAACAGTTTGAGGTTGTAATCCTCTATCATATGCTCCTGGGTAATCTCTTCTATGCTCGTCTCGCAAATGATCTCTGTCCTTCTCGGCTGTGCATATTTTTTAGCTACTTCGCCAAGCTGTTTTGTTATGATTTGCTTTATCCTCTTTTCGCTGCCATATATATCTTTCAGGTCGGCGATCTCCTTTTGCAGCGTGTCCACTTCGCCTACCCTGTCCAGGATATACTCGCGGTTCAGGTTCCTGAGCTTGATTTCAGCAATGAATTCAGCCTGGAGCTTATCTATGCCGAAGCCTTCCATGAGGTTGGGAATGACCTGTTCATCGTTTTCTGTGTTCCTGATAATCGCAATGGCTTTGTCGATATCCAGCAGGATCTTGCGCAAGCCAAGCAACAGGTGCAATTTGGCTTCTTTCTTTTCTATATCGAACAGTGTTTGCCTCTTTATGCATCCGATCCTGAACGAAATCCACTCCTTCAGTATCGATCTGATCCCCATGACACGAGGAGTGCCGCTGATGAGCACATTGAAATTGCAGTTGAAGGAGTCCTCCAGCGGAGTCAGCTTGTAAAGCCTGTTCATGATAGTATCCGGGTCAGCGCTTTTCCTGATATCCAGCGTGATCTTCAGCCCGTCCAGGTCGGTTTCGTCACGAACGTCTGTGATATCCTTTATTCTGCCGCTTTTGACTAGTTCAATGATGGAATCGATTATTGCTTCCGTTGTGGTCGTATAGGGTATTTCATATATCTCAATGCAGCTGTTTTTCTTGTCATAGTTGTACTTTGCCCTGACCTTGAAACTGCCCTTGCCTGTTTCGTAAATTTCCCTCATGTTCTTTTCGTTGAAAATAAGGGCGCCGCCTGTCGAGAAGTCCGGAGCTTTGATATATTGCAGGAGATCCACGTTTTCATCTTTTATATATTCGATCGTAGCTTCACAAACTTCCCTGAGGTTGAAACTGCAAAGGTTGCTGGCCATTCCGACGGCTATGCCTTGGTTCGCGTTCACGAGGATGCTTGGGAAGGTCGCAGGCAGCAGGGTCGGTTCCTTCATCGTTCCGTCATAGTTATCGACAAAGTCAACAGCGTTTTTGTCCAGGTCCCGGAACAACTCCTCGCAAATTTTTTCAAGCCTGACCTCCGTATAACGCGGAGCAGCGAACTGCATGTCCCTGGAATACTGGCGGCCCATATTGCCTTTTGAGTCGATATATGGATGGAGCAGCGCACCGTTGCCCCTGGTCAGCCTGACCATTGTCTCATATATGGCCGTATCGCCGTGTGGGTTCAGCTTCATTGTCTGTCCGACAACGTTGGCCGACTTTGTGCGGTTGCCCGTCAGAAGCCCCATTTTGTACATGGTGTAGAGCAATTTCCTGTGGGACGGCTTGAAGCCGTCGATTTCCGGGATCGCCCTCGAAACGATGACGCTCATCGCATACGGCATATAATTCTTTTCCAACGTTTCAGGTATTTTCTGAATAATCAGGTTCTTGTCCGACATAACAGCACCTTTCCTAATTTAATTTGGTGGGGACAGTTCTCACCTTTTTATCTTTTGCCCAGTCAGGAATCTCTCCTCAGTTCTCACAGTTCACCAGACCCTGGTATGTTTTCCAGGGGACGGTTCTCACTTTTTTATCTTTTATAGGGAACAGTATTCAACTTCTTATCTAAAAATTATGGTGGGACAGTTCTCAACTCTCAATGCATTTTGCTGGTAAGTTATTGGTGAATGTTAGCAGTCACCGCATAATATCGGCCGATTAGTCTGGCCTCAGCTTATTCCGGGAACATGCCAACCATCGTGCATCCCGGTTTTCATTGATCAGCGTTTTCCCTAATCTGCGCATATTGAAGTCAACAATCAATGCAAGCAGTTTTCTACTTGCCAGGTAAATGTTGAAATCGATCCATGCCTGGCCGTAAAAGGGTCAAATTGTCATAGTATCATGCTGCAAAATGCTAAAAAAGTGAGAACTGTCCCCACCCCGTCAGCTAACATCGATCATATCCATATAGCGCATGCCGTTTTCCTCTATAAAGTTTTTCCTGCCCTGCAGGTTGTCGCCAAGCAATATATCGAACATGGCTTCCGTTTTTTCCACGTCGTCAGGCACGATTTTGATGAGCCTCCTGGTCTCAGGGTTCATCGTGGTGTGCCACATCATTTCAGGTTCATTTTCTCCAAGGCCTTTTGACCGCTGCACTGTGTATTTTTTGCCTTCAAGCCTGGACAAGATCTCCGCTTTCTCTTTCTCCGAGTAAGCGAAATAAGTCTTGTCCTTGCAGGTTATTTCATACAGGGGCGATTCCGCTATGAAAACCTTGCCCTCATGGATAAGCGTAGGAACAAGCCTGTAGAGCATCGCAAGGATAAGGGTCCTGATCTGGAAGCCGTCCACATCCGCATCAGTGCAGATTATTATCTTGTTCCATCTGAGGTTGTTCAGGTCGAATGTGTTCAGATCCTTGTTATGCTTCGACTTGATCTCAACGCCGCAGCCAAGCACCTTTAGCAGATCCACGATGATCTCGTTCTTGAAAATGCTGTCATATTCTGCCTTGAGGCAATTGAGTATTTTGCCCCTGACAGGCATAATGGCCTGGAATTCCGCATCCCTTCCCATCTTGCACGAACCTAGCGCAGAATCTCCCTCGACGATGTAAAGTTCGCGCCTGCTTACATCCTTGGTCCTGCAGTCTACGAACTTTTTCACCCTGTTCGAAATATCGACCGTGCCGCCAAGTTTCTTCTTGATATTTATCCTGGTCCTCTCTGCGGTCTCGCGGCTGCGCTTGTTGACCAGAACCTGTTCGATTATCTTATCGCAGTCGGCTTTATTCTCGATCAGATATATTTCAAGCTGCTCCCTCAGGAAATCTGTCATTGCTTCCTGGATGAACTTGTTCGTGATCGCTTTCTTTGTCTGGTTCTCATAGCTGGTAATCGTAGAGAACGAATTCGTGACCAGGATGAGACTATCCTGGATGTCGGCAAATGTGATTTTTGCTTCATCCTTGTTATACTTGCCCCTGTTCCTGATGCATTTGTCGATCTCGTTGACAAACGCCGCTTTCACCGCACGGTCAGGAGAACCGCCATGTTCCAGGAAGCTGGAATTGTGATAATATTCCAGCAGATTGATCTCATTGCAGAAACAAAAGGCTATCTGCATTTTAAGCTTGTACTCCGGTTTGTCTTCCCTGTCGCGGCCTTTTGTGCTCGTTTCCAAATATTGGATTTCTGTGAAATTTTTGCCCTCGCTAATTTCTTTGATGTAGTCCGTGATGCCGTTCGGGTAAACAAACTCATAAGTGTTGCCGGATACTTCATCCGTCAGCACGAATTTCAAGCCGGCGTTAACGATAGCCTGCTTCTTAAGCGTATTTATATAATAGTCCAGCGGTATGTTTATATCCGTAAAAACCTCGAGATCGGGTTTCCACTTCTGTATCGATCCGGTACTCTCATAGTCGCACTTGACTTTTTTCAGCCCGCCGATGTTTTCGCCTTTTTCAAAATGCAGGTCGTACCTGCAGCCATCCCTGAACACAGTTACATCCATGTATTCTGAACTGTACTGGGTCGCACAGGCGCCAAGGCCGTTCAGTCCAAGGCTGAATTCATAGTTCTCGCCTTCGTTGTTGTTGTATTTTCCTCCTGCATATAATTCGCAAAAAACAAGTTCCCAGTTGTAGCGGTTTTCTTTCGGGTTAAATTCGACAGGTATGCCTCTTCCGTAATCTCTGACCGTGATCGAATGGTCGCTGTGTCGTATGACCTCGATCCTGTCGCCATAGCCTTCACGTGCTTCGTCAATTGAATTCGAGAGAATTTCGAAGAATGCCTGCTGGCAGCCTTCAATGCCGTCAGAGCCGAATATGACGCTTGGTCTCAGCCGAACCCGATCCGCTCCCTTGAGGGAAGAAATACTCTCATTGCCGTAGACTCCAGGCTTTTTACCCTTTATCATTTGTATCGTCCCTCCAGATCTACAGGTCTTTCTCTACTGTTATTATCAATTAAAGGCTCTTTAAAGTCAAGTATGGGGACAGTTCTCACCTTTTTGACTCTTTTGAGTCATGAACTATTTGAGTAAGTAAATCTACTTCAGGCGCAGTACAGTACAACCAGTATTTACCTTTGTACCGGAAACAAATCGATTAGCATAAAGTTTGTAAGAACATAAAGTTGATAAGATACATAACGTTGAGCAAACAAAACTCAACTAAAAAAAGATAAAAAAGTGAGAACTGTCCCCAGTACATGAACTGGAATTCAAGATTTATATTGCCAGCATTTTTGAATTACGTTTTTCAAATCATATGCTTGAGGTGATTCGATGAAAAAAAGAGCAGTCTTGATTCTAATATTAGCTTTGGTGTTGCTGTTTTCATCGCCTGTTTTCGCTCAGACGACGTATACCGTCAAAAGCGGCGATACCATCTGGAAAATAGCAGCCAAGCATCAGGTCGGGATGAGTGAAATCATTGCAGCCAATCCCCAGATCAAGAACCCGGACTTGATCTATCCCGGCCAGAAAATAACCATACCAGCGGTTACAACAAGTTCGCAGGAGAATGAAGTTGCTAGACTTGTTAATGCTGAAAGAGCAAAGGCCGGGCTTCCCGCGCTTAAATTCAACTGGGAACTGAGCAGGGTCGCCCGATATAAGTCGGCTGATATGGCAAATAAAGGCTATTTCTCCCATAATTCGCCTACTTACGGAACACCGTTCCAGATGATGGAGAATTTCGGTCTGCGTTTTTCAGCCGCAGGTGAAAACATTGCTTACGGCCAGAGGACACCGGCCGAGGTCATGAGAGACTGGATGAATTCACCCGGTCACAGAAACAACATCCTGAGCCGTTCATACACGGAAATTGGTGTAGGGCTTGCCAAGAATAAAAATGGCGTGTGTTATTGGACACAAATGTTCATGAAACCGATGTAAAAAAGCCAAAACCATATAAGTACCTGATGGCTATAACCGACATACACATAACAAGTATAACAGCAGATTATTTTGCTTCCGTCAAAATAGTCTGCTGTTTTCATGCGGATTTTGTGCGGTATAGAACAAGGACGGAGCCAGAAAAAATCAGAGCGGAACCGGCCGCATTTCAGTTTTTTACAAGGAAGCCATGTGATCCATATCAATCATGGCCATTTCTCCTATCTGATTACACATTATCGACATTATGTGTATCATTCCCGGATCTCACTTTCTCACTCCGGTCAGAAGTCTGAAAACTGCTGTCACAAACATTATGCCAAAAGCGATCGCTCCGGCTCCGCTCACGGTTTCAACCAACTTTTCGACAGCACTGATCAATTCGTTGTTTACAAGAAACTGGATCGTTTCATATGCCGCAATGCCAGGTACCAAAGGAAGGATACCCGGTATCGAAAAAACAGTCGCAGGCGCTTTCAGTACTCTGGCAGCAGTTTCACTGTACAAGCCAACTGCTATTGCTCCTATCAGTATAGCAAAATTTGAGTGGCCAGAAATACCTGAAACAACTGAGTACACGAAAGAACCTACCATACCCGAAAAACCAGCAAATACGAGCTTATGCCCTTTAATGCAGAAAGTCAGACTGGTCGCAAAACTGCCAATAAAAGCTAATAGCTCATTCACAACACATTACCTCCGGTTTGCACATATCAGCAATGCAATGGCGACACCCGCCACCAAAACAGTAACAGTAAGTATAGCTTCACCCAGTCGTGTCATACTAGCAACAAGGTCACCGTAAAGAGCGTCTTTTATACTGTTCGTTATTAGCACACCCGGTAGATACATCAGTATCGAGCCGATAATTATTTTATAGCCATCAAGCACAGGGAACAGGTTAACTGCAGCCGTACTTAAGAAGCCGGTAACAAGCCCGGCCAGGAGATTTTCCAGGAATAAAAACAAGCCCTTTCTGGTCAGGATTTCTTTTGACAAATATGAGATGCATCCAATTGCTAGAGCCGTTATGCTATCATACAGACTACCCTGGAAAAGCAGTGTAAAGGCCAGCGATCCAATGCCAGTAGCGGCAAGTCTCACAGGAAAGCTGTGTTTTTCAGCGCTATCAATTTCCTCCAGTTCTCTGAGTACTATATCAAAATCAGGACGCAATTTCTGAATTCGCCGAGAGAGGCTGTTCACTCTGTCAATGCTGGTCAGATCAACCTTCCTGTCTCTGATTCGCATGAAAGCAGTATTCGTGCCACCTTTGTCATCAACCATTGATATAAAAATGCCGGTAGGCAAAACAAAGCTTTCGCAGCGCACACCGTAGCTTTCACATATCCTTACGATAGTTTCTTCAACCCTGTAAATTTCTGCTCCGCTCCTCAGCATTATCTCACCGGCTTTCATTGCTATATTCATCAGACCTGACGACCGCACATCCACACCTCTCTTTCGGGTATTTCCCGGGTTCCTGCCAGGCACCCTTCCAGGGACGCTTCTTATGGGGATATTGTGGGGACACTTCTCACCTTTTTAGCACATTTAAATAATGATTGACTGGTGTACGAGTATGTTCCAACTACCAATCCTCCCCATATTCCCGCTGCAATTGATTCCCTATAAACTCTGATGTTTCTATTTTTCTCAATTTCATGATAAATACTACCTAACCAATGAACACAAGCATATTTCTACACATAGGGATGATAGCACGCATCTCAGTGGTCTACGGTATTCCCCGTATCCCTTCTTAGCCTGTCAAGTCAAGAAAGGCAACGGAACAACACATTGGGAAATATATTGCGTCAATTGGTGATTCATGATAGACTCTTATTGTAAGAACATTTGTTCGCCTGTAATTCATGAGAGGTGTATCCAGATGCCGCGTAAGGCCCGTCAAAAAGATCCTGCAGCAATTTACCACATAATATGCCGAAGCAACTCAGAACTGCTTCTTTTTAGAGATAACGAAGATAAGGAATATTACCTGCTTCTGCTTAAAAGATATCTGGGTAAATACAACTGCAAATTGTACGCTTATTGCCTGATGGATAACCATGTACACCTGCATCTGGATGCAAATGGTTATGATATATCAAAATTCATGCATAGTCTGAATACCGCCTATGTATGGTATTACAACACAAAATACAACAGACACGGCCACCTTTTTCAAGATCGGTTCGTCAGCCGCATACTGTTTTCAGATATGCACAATCTGGTTGTATCAGCATATATACATAACAATCCTCACGACATCAGAGGTTATTCGGGGAAAGAAGAAATGTACAGGTATTCATCCTATGGTATTTATCTCGGGTTAGCAGACGACCATTATGAAATAATTGACACAAGCTTTATTAAGAGCCTGTTTGGTTTGATGGATAATGTCAGTTTTACAGAACGGTATCATAATTTCGTCAAAGGACGCCGTGAACTTGCTGAAAAAGGTAAAATATTCGATATTGACGAAGCGCCGCTTATATTCCCGCTATCCGCTGATTATGAATATGTGAGCGGTCGTAATGTAATGCTCAGGAACAAACCTGTCGCCAGTATTATAGCATTCATATCTGATAAGCTCCAGATGAACCAATTGACTGGCCTGCAGACAAAATGCAGACACAGACTGACAAATTACAGAGCTTTCACGGCATATGTATTAAGGGTGCTGTGTAATCTCAGTTACAAGGAAATATGCAGGTATTTGCTTAACATAACGATAACAAGCTGCTCAAGGCTCTGCAAAAAAGGTTATGACCTGATACATAATGATAATTTTCACATGCAGATTTTTAACGAACTGGTATCGATCGCTGCCTGATTGTTCCATAAATTTAATAAAACAGCTCGTTTAAACCATAAGGATTCTCCACTTTAGAACCGCTTTATTTATGTTTGCTATATTTAGTGCATCAAACTAAAACGCCTATCGTTTTCAGAGATAAGCTTGTCAACAGCTTTCTTACCAGTTGTTCCTGTATTTGAGATGATAACTTCAAAACCGTAAAATCGTTGGGCCAATATACTTTATCTTTGTTTTCACAAAAGGGTTTTAATGAAAATCAAGCACTTAAGGCTCAAAACTCTTTTCAAGTAATTAAATCGTGAGAAGCGTCCCCTCACAAATCATAAAATCACGCTTGTTAACTGCTTAGAATATTAACACCACATCATTTTACTTCAAAAAACACGGCGAATCATCTTCTCAGAAATGCTCAAACAGTGAGAAGTGTCCCCTATGCACACAGCTAAAAATATGTTAGAGTAAAAATGTAAATTTGCATAGAATAATATAAAATTTGGAGAAACAACTATGTTTAGATTAAGAAATAATTTGACCCTCAAGTTGTTTTCATTTTCTTTTTTCGGGCGTAATCATGCATGTTCCTGTTATTTTTCATCTAGACGGGCATCGTGTCTGAAGCCATTGCTTTTTACTGCATTGTTGCTGATGATGCCAACGCTGTCCTGCTGTGGTTCAAACCTTCCAAAGCTGAGCAAGGATAAGCCTGTGGGAATAAACATCTGGCATCACTACCTCGGGGAGCAGAAGGTTAGTTTCGATAACCTGGTAGCGGAGTTCAACAGTACGGTCGGGGCTGAATCAGGTATTACAGTCAAAGCATTCAGCATGGACAACACCGGCGATATCCACGCAAGGCTTCTTGCTTCTGCAAACAGGGAACCCGGCAGTTCGGAGTTTCCGGAAATAGCGACCGCATACCCAAGCACTGCTTACACGCTCTACAACATGGGAATGCTGGTCCCGTTCGATAAGTACATGACAAAACAGGAACTCGACAAGTATGTTCCCAGTTTCATCGAGGAAGGCAGGCTCACTGAAGACAGCGGATGCATTATTTTTCCTATTTCCAAGTCTACAGAAATACTATACATAAACTACACCTTCTACAAACAGTTCCTTGATGAATACAACCAGGCCAATTCCTCAAAGAAACTGGATGAAGACATGCTTAATACATTTGAAGGGATACTGGAAACAGCGGCTGCCTACTTTGAATGGACAGACGCAAAAACACCTGGAATCCCAAACGACGGTAAAGCGTTGTTCGGTCTGGACGCGGCCAGCAATTTTGCGATCGTTTCGTATAAGCAGCTTAACTCCGATTTCTTTATCGTAAACAGCGATAATACCGGCGAAATCGATCTGAATAATCCCACAATGAAAACCATATGGGATTCATATGTGGCGCCTATGATCAAAGGGCATTTCGGCGCCTACAGTTTCTATCGTTCTGAAGATGCCCAGACAGGCGATCTGCTAATGTACATAGGCTCAACAGCAGGCGCAAGTTTCTTCCCGAAAGCAGTAACATTCCCCGACAATATAAAACACAATATAGAATTGAAAGTCATGCCGTATCCATCGTTCGAAAAAGGCAAAAAAATAGCAGTCCAGCAAGGCGCAGGAGCAATCATTTCAAAGTCTACTCCCGAAAAGGAATATGCCTCTGTTGTATTCCTCAAGTGGCTGACTGAACCCGAACGCAACATTGATTTCGTCCTGAGGACCGGCTATTTGCCAGTAACAAATGAAGCTATCGAAATACTGCGGCAAAAGCTGCCTGAATACAAATCGGACAATATAAATGAAAACGTCGTCAAAGTGTTGGAATGTACACTGGGAATGATGGATACTCATGAATTTTACACTTACAAACCCTTCAAAGCAAGCGATGACCTCAGATACTCATTCGAGGACAAACTGGTCTCGTTTACAGGATCCGCAAGAAATGAATTTGTGGAATCATTGCCGGATAACGTCAGTGTCGACAGGTTCGCTGACGAATACATCAATGATCAGTTGTACGACCAATTCATTACTGAGGTGAGGCATGAAGTTCTCAAGGTCAAATAGGAGCTATCAGTCAAGGTTGAACCTGTCACTTAAGAATAGATTCTGGCTGTTTCAAATAGTTGTGGTACTTATTGTACTGTCAGGCATTTTCATGATAGCCAGTTTATCAGGCATTATAGCTGATTTATCTGAAAATCCGTACCATAACGCAGTCAGTGACCTGCAATATATAGAATCTGATTTGTCGGTAAAATTCCTGACGATTTCCAACAGTACCGTTGAGCTTGCCGGGAAAATAAGCACAAGCATCAAAAAACAGCTTCGGGAAATGGACATAGAGCCGGCAGACCTTAAGAATCATCCTGAACAGCTTGGAGAAATACTTGGGTCAGAAGTGGAAAAAGCCCGCTTCATCATGGAAAAGGCAGGTGTTACGGGCGTTTTCGTCTTTCTCGATGCAACCGTCAACCCTCAGCTTGAGCGTGCAAACGAAAGCAAAGCCGGGTTCTATATTGTTGATATGAATCATGATCCGGTCCCTTACATGAACCATCAGCTTTTCATGCTGTACGGTCCCGTCGACCTGGCCAGGAAAAACAACATGCATCTGCATCCGCAGTGGGAACTTGAACTGGACATATCGCCCAATACACCGAAACGCAGGAGGGATATGTTCCTGAAACCATTCGACGCCGCGATTTCCCACAATGTTGATAATATATATCATCTGGGTTACTGGAACCCACTTTTCACGCCGGCTGAAAACACAGATAAAGTAATAACCTACTCTGTGCCGCTTCTGGATGAGAACGGCAGCCCGTATGGTGTTTGCGGGCTTGAAATCTCAAGGACGCTCCTTGAAAATATGCTGCCCAAAAAGTCATCGCTCAAGTTCGAGCGCGAGGTCCTCCTTTACTCGACCCGTACGGACGAAGGAATCGACATGGAAAATGCCCTGGTCTGTGGCAGCAATTCTTCATGGCTGGTAAATGGCAACTCGAAAATACTGAGCGTGCTGCCCGATTCAAAAGAAAACAGCCTGAATGAATACAGTTTCAGCGAGCATCCGAAAACCAAAATCGTGGGACTGGACATGGATGTCAGGCTATATCCAGGCAAATCGGTATTCAGGGACGACAGATGGGCTCTTGCGCTTCTGATTCCTAAAAGCGATGTCACTGCAAAGACCGCCAGGCTTACCAAGGCAATCGTATTCCTGGTCCTTTTGCTTGCGATAAGCGTCATTATCACTTTCTTCTCAAGCAAATACTGCATCAGCCCGCTGATGGAAGCTATCAGCAAAATAAAGCAAAACGAATCCCAGGAAAAAACAAACATAATAGAGATCGATGACCTTATCGAATTCCTTCAGATGCGCACAGATACCGCTGCGGCAGATGAACAGGCGAATATTTTTGGTCCCGCTTGGCACGACAAAATGTCAAAAAGGGAAGAACTGTCCCCTGACCATGACGACCTTTCACCAGAGCAGATAAAGCAATTCGAGGAGCAGCTTAAGACACTTACGAAAGCTGAAAGAAGGATATTCGACCTGTACATTCAGGGGTATGACGCCAAAGAGATATGCAATATGCTCTACATAAGCATAAACACCATTAAAACGCACAACAGGAGGATCTATACGAAGATGAATGTCAGTTCCCGCGCCGAACTGCTTAAATATTGCCATAAACTGATGGGTAAGATATAACGAAGCGAATATACACAGCTATATTGAAAGACCGTTAATGTTTGCGGTTTAATGTAATTCCAAATGGAGGTACCGATCAAGGCAGCATAGTTATAGCGAAACCAGCATTATCGCTTTGTTGAAACGCCGCCGGGAGCATGACGATTTTACGCAAACGGAGGAGTCCTATTATGTTGACAGGTTTTACGATGCAGTGATAATGTTTTTACTGAAACATGACTGATGCAGGGCAATCTCCTCCAATAATGAATTGCCTTCGCGCCGGAGTGCTATAATCGAAACGACAAAACTATCATACCATGGAAACACTACCCTGGCATAATGCATAGCTTGTTCATCACAGTATTTATTACAGGAGGGACGATATGAACGGCATTAAAGACGGCAGCGCAAAAGATGACAGGAGCATCAGGTTTGCAGGGTTCCAGGAAAAAAGAATGAAAATCTTCGGTGAACTCGTAAAGATGTACTGGAACGGGCAACTGAACGATACCAATGACCTGAACAGGCTGACTGCCCATATCAGGGACAAATTCGGTTTCGACGAACAGGATATACCCTTCATTAAGGATCATATAAGGATCGCCATGGGACTCGATCCACGGCAGGGACAACCCTACAGCGACGAACTGGACCTGGTCAAAAAATCAAGAGTTATAAGCGAGCCGATAATCGCCAAAATCGAAGGTGTATGCGAATTCTGCGATAATGAGAACTGCAATGGTATTTGCAAACATGAAGCATTTATATACCGTCGAAACGAAGGTTCGGTCATTGATAACAACAAATGCCTGAGCTGCGGACAGTGCGTCACCAACTGCGATTTCGGCGCATTGGCGGACAAGATCGAGTTCATACCCCTGATAGATATGCTGAAAGACGAGAATACGACTGTTTTTGCCGCAGTAGCACCTGCGATAGCAGGGCAGTTCGGCGAGAATGTCACGCTGGGGCAGCTCCGCACAGCGTTCAAGCTCATGGGGTTCGCCGACATGATAGAAGTAGCTATGTTCGCCGATATACTGACAATCCGTGAAGCCTTCGAGTTCAATAAGCTGGTCAAAACAGAAGAAGACTTCTTCCTGACCAGTTGCTGCTGCCCGGTATGGTTCAACCTGACAAAGAAGGGATTCCCGGAGATGTTCAAGCATATGTCGCCCTCTGTTTCCCCGATGATCGCAGCAGGCAGGTTCCTGAAAGAATTGTACAAGGGCGCCAAAGTCGTTTTCTTCGCTCCCTGTATTGCGAAAAAGCAAGAAATCAACGAGCCCGAGATCCGGGGAGCCATAGACTTCGTCATCAACTTCAGGGAACTTGCCGAGATATTCAACGCACTCGACATCCATCCTGAACAACTGCAAGGCGAAGAAAAAGACCAGGCTTCCCTGGGCGGACGCATCTATGCCCGTACGGGCGGCGTCAGCTTCTCGGTAAAAACCGTGGTAAACCGGCTTGAGCCGAGAAGAGTAATTAAGCTGAAAGCAAAGAAGGTCGATGGCGTCAGAAACTGCAAGGAATTGCTGGAAGCGCTGTCGTCGGGCAAAGACGTGAATGCCAACTTCATCGAAGGCATGGGCTGTGAAGGCGGGTGCGTGGGCGGTCCCAGGACCAACGTCGACAAAGAAATCTCCGTAAAAGTAGTAAATGAATTTGGAGAAGACTCGCTCATAATGACACCATTTGACAACCTCAACGTAATGAAAATCCTCAGGCAGTTAGGCGCAAACGCTATAGAAGACGTAGCCGACAACGAGAACATCTCCGCCCTGCTGACACGCGGGTGAGGCGGGGACACTTCTCACCTTTTGAACATTTTACTTCAGACGGCTTTCATTAGACGGTTTCTCTGAAAAAGAAAAAGTCCCCGCTTATCTTCTTTGTGCGTTAGCCGTACAATGTCCAGGGGACCATCATGTCTTTAGCAGGGACAGTTCTCACATTTTGACCATTTCTCAGGAGGAACTCTCCAGTCTTTTACCGGGAACAGTTCTCACTTTCTGCTCTAAAACAGGTCTGGATCTCCGCTTTTAATCACAGTTTTCCGTCTCCAGTTCTCCCTTCCTGTCCTTCAGGAAGTATATGACTCTTTAAGTCAAAACTAACGCCAGACCAGGATAATCACATCTCCGCCTGAGCATCTGAGCTGGCTGGAATAGCTCCGCTTTTTTCTTTACTCTTTGTGAGGATCAAAAGCAAAGCGATACTGATGACTATCAGCGCGGTAACTATCAGACCCCCTTCAGGTCCGAAACCGCCTCCATTGAATATGTTCTCACCGACCAGTCTCGACGTGTACAACCCATTTAGAGAGCCACCGCTTACAGGCATGCCGAAAACGCTTCCCTGGAAAAAGTTCCATGTTATATGGTATCCGATAGGCATCCAAATATTGCCACGGCGCAAAAACATGAGAGAAAAAAGCACGCCGATAAGGAACAGATTGATCAGTGGAAGGACTCCGATATTATTGTTGAATATATGAAGCAAAGCAAATATTACATTGGGCACTATCAGGACGATATGAAGATTAGATCTTCTCAGGATAGACATGCAGTAGCCCCTTGAAAACATCTCCTCTCCTATTCCCACAAAGATCATTAAAATGAGATCACCCAGAAAAACCAGGGCGAAATCCGGTTTTAAAGCACTTTTTTCAACAACTATCTGCCCGGTCAGCAACATGACAAAAAATATCATAGTAATCGATACTGCCCCCAGGATCAGACCATATACCAGATCGATCAGGCCGGATTTACCGAAGGTCAGTCCCATCTGGCTCAAAGGTTTCTTGTCGAACAATTTCCAAAAAAGTATCACTAATGCTATCAGAACAGCATTTTGAATAACTCCGCCAGCTACGCGTGTAAGACTGCTGGCCAGAAACTTTTCGGTAATCTCCGCCGGGTCTGTGGTTCCTGATGTTAAAACCATGCTCAGTTCATAAAAAAATGTAAAGCATATGGTTAACATTACTGTAAACAGGAAAAATACCGGAATAATGAGCAACAGTTTCCATACGGCACGCACATCATTGTATTTGTTTTTCCAGATGTTCATTGACGCTCCCCCATTCCAATCAGAATGATATTATACTAAAGCAGTAATTATATGCTGAAAAGTGAAAACCGTCCCCTGCCAGAAGTCAAAAAGGTGAGAACTGTCCCCCCTGAGAGTAATCTCATGCTTAAAAGGTGAGAACTGTCCCCACCCGAAAAGTACTGTCCTCCGCAGTTTCGATCTTCACCCGGAGTTCATCAAGTTCCTGTTCTGTTACTATATTACGGTTGCAGTCCAGGAATTTCTTGCTCTTTTTATAATTCTCATATATTTTTTTACCGCTTCTTCGATATCATTGATATTTTCGAAAAAGTTTGTCACCAGAAGCAGTTCCCTTTTTGCCTTCGATGTTGCCCTGACGGTTCTGATCGTCTCACGTATCTGCTCGATATAGATGTCGGCTTTTGCCTTATCCCGCGGCAGCGGAACACTCTGAAGCGAATCTAGTGCCCTGGTTACGACGCGCCCGTATTTATAAGAGTATATCGTTGATAACGTTATGATCAGTAGAGTGAAAAGGATCGGCGATATGAAGTCTCCGTAACTCCTGTAATAAATCAATGTGAAAACAAATCCAAGTATGGCCGGTACGAGATTCAGTTTCCGGAATATATGATACTTTAACATTGATACACCTTGTCCGCAAGGATGGTCCCGCAATCACAAGGTAAAGTATACCAGCATTTACACACAGTGTCAACGTAAAACGCCCTGATTGGAGCAGTTTCACCATATCATGCGCAAATGAATATAATGGCACTATCAATGATGAGTAAGGTGAGTTTTATGTGGTATACCGTCCAATCCGGAGATTCTATATTTTCGATAGCACAAAGATTCGGTATTTCGTCACGCCAGCTTATGACTGCCAATAAAATCACTGAAGGCGAAGAGATAGTACCCGGCCAGAGGCTGTTCATACCGGTCCAGATATCAAAGGTCATTACATACACGGTACAGCCGGGAGATTCGCTGTATAAAATAGCAAGACAGTACAACACCCTGGTGGAAAGCATAATGACACTCAACGGGCTCCAAAGCACGGCCATCGATGTAGGCCAGCGCCTGGTCATCCCCCAGTACACAGAAGCTGTGGTCAGTGTGGGAAGGGCCAACATCCGGACCGGCCCCGGGACTGGCTACAACATAATACAGTCTGTCGTATCCGGCGCAAAACTCCCGGTCATCGAAACATCGCGCGACTGGCTGAGAGTCTCCCTCCACGACGGGAATGCAGGCTGGGTTTCCCGCAATCTCACCAGCTTCAGGACATATGACGGCTCAAAACCCATTCTTGATGTAATCGGTTTTTACACGCTGGAAGAAGGCCCGGCGCTTCCAGGCTCTTTCCGTTCGTTTGCTGACAACACTGCGAGCCTGACCTCAGTACCCCTGTTCCTATACAGGTTCGACCAGGAAGATCCGACTTCTATCGAGAAATTCGGCGAATTCACGGACAATGACATAGAGATCCTCGTATCCGTCGCCCACAGGAACAACATAATGATCCTCCCAGTCGTACACAATCTGCTGTATGAATCAGGAGGCCAGGAAGCGAGCCGTGCAGTGGTGAGCGCTATGGTGGCAACCCCGCAGACAAGGAACACCGCCATAAATAATATAATTGCGCTCATCGACAGGTTTGGCTTTGACGGCGTCAACATAGACATTGAAGATGTTTACATGGAGGACAGCGACAGGCTTTCCCAGTTCTACACGGAGCTTGGCAATGCAATGCATGCCCGGGGCTACTTCCTTTCGGCATCAGTTCCGTCAAGAATAAGGGATTACCCGCCGTTCAACCCATTCTCGGATCCGTTCGATTATTCGGCAATCGGCACAGCTGTTGACCAGTTCATCGTCATGCTGTACAATGAACACGGCTGGCCGGGGAGCGGTCCGGGGCCAGTGGTTTCCAGCGGCTGGATGAACAAGGTAATCGGCTATACTCTGACAAAAGTTCCGGCCGGCAAAGTAGTTGCGGCCATATCGGTGTTCGGCTTCGATTTCAACCTGACGACCGGGCGTAATACCTACGTCACATACGATATGGCGGCAGAACTGGCGGCAAGATATAACGCGGAAATCATATTCGACCAGGATACCCTGACTCCAATGTTCTCTTATACCGACGAACAGGGTAATCCGCATGAAGTCTGGTTTGAAAACAGCGAAAGCATAATAGCGAAGATGCGGCTGGCCTGGCAGGAGGGAATCAGCGGAGTCGCACTGTGGAGGCTTGGCATGGAGGATCCCGCGGTGTGGCAGCGCATCCGGTCCGACATCGTGGTCAGGAGGATAATTTACTAGTCTTCCAAATTTTGCTTGTAACTTTCAGATTATAGTGGTATAATATGTACGTATCGTCAGATACAGAATATCAAGAGATTTAATTAGTTTGCCGACCGAAACCTCCTAGTCTTTTTGGATAACAGAGGAATTAAGTCCAAACCAGTTAAATCCAGATCGACCAGGAGGTAAAAATATGCCCGACAAAACATTGATTTGCAAGGATTGCCATCAGGAATTCGTCTTTACGGAAGGTGAACAGGCCTTCTATAAGGAAAAGGGATTCGAAAACGAGCCTCAAAGGTGCCCGGAATGCAGGAGGGCCAGGAAAGCTCAGAGAAGGAACAGCAGCTTCGGAAGTCAGCCAAGAAACAATTACTCCACCGGCAGCAGGTGGTAATCTGCAGGTGCAGGCCTGTTCCAGGCGGCAGATTGCAGACGCAGACTTATTGAAAACGGTAAACTGCAGGTTGCAGACTTATTCAGATGACAATAAGCGCATGCTTTAAGGAGAGTCAAAAGACTCTCCTTTCTTATGCATAAATTCCAATGAAGAGGATACCGATGCAGAAAGCTCCCGTTTCTGTGCCCTCCATGCCAGGGATCGATGAGAAATAATTTCCGGCAAAAAACATCTTTACACACCAATTGCCTTCTTTTCTTTTACACTTGTAACAAATGATATATAATATTTACATGCCCTGTAAGCTATAATGCAGATAATGCTTGCAAATATACCTGAGGTGGTTTTATGAAAAACATTCCGTTGTATGAAGTCAGAAAGATCAAATCGATAAAGGATATGATGGAAACCAGTGTCGAACTGTACTCCGACAAGACCGCATTCCTGTATAAGCCGAAAGGAAGCGATAAATACGTGCCTGTTACGTTCAGACAATTCAAAGACGATGTCGACGCACTTGGCACTGCATTGATCGATCTCGGCCTTAAAGGCGGAAGAATAGCCATCATTGGCGAGAACCGCTACGAATGGGCGGTTTCATACATGGCGGCAGTAAACGGCACCGGGATTGTGGTGCCGCTGGACAAGGATCTCCCCGAGAATGAGATCGAGAACCTGCTCATCAGGTCAAAAGCTGACGCGATAATATTTTCAGGCCATCTTAAGGAAAGTATCTCGAACATAGCAAAGCGCATCGATTTCATAAAATACTACATAACGATGGACGAAGTGTCGGATGGAAATGGAGCTGAATCGGAAAAACAGGAAAGTAATCATGCTGAACGCCCCATCGTATTTACAGAATTGAAAGAACTTATTGAAAAAGGCAGAAAAAGAGTGGCTGAAGGCTGCAGGGACTTTATAGATGCCCAAATAGATCCTGAAGCATTCAGTATCCTTCTCTTCACTTCGGCAACCACAGATACGTCAAAAGCGGTTATGCTCTGTCACAGGAACATAGCGGAGAATCTCATGGCTATGAGTTCGATGCTCAATATCGTTCCTGATGACATTTTCCTTTCTGTCCTTCCGCTTCATCATACATACGAAAACACATGCGGTTTCCTCTGCCCCTTCTACCGCGGAGCAGCAGTCGCATACTGCGAAGGTCTGAGGCATATCACCAAAAACCTGCAGGAATCGAAAGCGACTGTTATGCTCGGGGTTCCGCTGATATATGAAGCGATTTACAAAAGGATCTGGGATCAGGCTGCGAAGCATCCGGGAATGCTGAAGAAACTGAAGTTCGGCCTGAAGATCAGCGGCTTTATGAAGAAATTCGGTATAGATATAACAAGGAAACTGTTTGCTCCGATACACAATACATTTGGAGGCAATGTAAGGATATTCATCAGCGGCGCTGCAGGTATCGATCCCGAAGTGGCTGAAGGTTTCAGGAATTTCGGCATCCATTTCGTGCAGGGTTACGGGCTGACTGAATGCAGTCCCATCGTGGCGCTGAACAGGGATGTTGATTTCAAAGACGATGCAGCAGGACTGCCTTTGCCCGGCATTGAGGTAAGAATCGATGAGGCTGGAAGCGACGGTGTCGGAGAAATCGTTGTTAAAGGGCCCAACGTAATGCTCGGATATTACGAAGATCCCGAGAATACCGCAAAAGCCATCAGGGACGGCTGGTTCCATACGGGCGACCTTGGCTATATCGACAGCGACGGATTCGTTCATATCACCGGCAGGAAAAAGAACGTCATCGTCACGAAAAACGGCAAGAACATCTATCCTGAGGAAATCGAGACACTGCTGGCCAAGAGCCCCTATATTAAAGAATGCATCGTGTTCGGCAAGGACGATCCGGTATACGGCGATATAGTCGTCTCCGCAACGATAGTTCCCGATTTGGATGTCATCGAGGCAGAACACGGCGGCCAGAGGCCCGGTGAAGAAGAACTGCATGAAATCATACGCAGGGAAATAAAAGAAGTCAACAAGAGCCTTGTCACATATAAGTACGTCAAGGATTTCGACCTGCGTTTCGAGGAATTTGCAAAAACCACAACAAAGAAAATCAAGCGTTATGTAAAGAATTGATGATACAGAGGAACTTACATCAGCAGAACTGATAAAGCATAGTAATCGATGGAACCGGGACAAATAACACTAAAGAGAAGCCGGGTCGAAAAGGCCGCAGGGAAACATGTGGGCACAGAATATGTGCGTGCAACAGCAAAGCCGGTTTTCACTTATTGATAACCGCTGCATACCGGATAATTACGCCAATAAGAGCCTTTTTATCAGACAGTAATGATCGATAGGTATACGAAGCAGATTTATGATTAAAATCAGTTACTGCAGGACAGATTGGAGAAACAGTGAGTATTATGGGAAATAAAACGGGAAAAGCAGAAAAAAGCAGTAAGAAAATCATGACACCTGAACTGCTGGTTTCACGGTACAGAAAAAGGTTTCGTGTGACACTAGGCGTTCTTATCGGTTTTATCCTGGCAGCAGGCATGTTTGTCTATTTCAACTATGATTATCTGGCATTCAAGATTTTCATCACCAGCAGCTATATCTACACTGAAACGCTGGACGACCTTTATAAAAAGTATCTGGATGTGGATACGAAAGGACGGTATTACAACAATTTCGACAACTTTGTGATCGCAGCTGTAACCGAAAGGATCCGCGCCGAAAGAGGCGACAGGTATACATATCTGTATACACCGTCAAGCCTGGAAAGGTCACGCCAGTTGGATAAAGACGAGGCTTCGCAGTCAGAGATCACATTCCCTGATGACAGGACTGTTTACCTGAAACTCACCAATTTCACCAAGTATACACAGAAATTCATGGAAGAAAACCAGGAAAAACTCAAAAGCAGGCCGAACATCATAATAGATCTCAGGGGCAACAGGGGCGGAGACATCCAGGTAATGGTAAACATATCGGGCATGTTCCTGCCCAAAAAATCAATCGTTGCTGTAGACCATTTCAGGTGGTATGACCATGTATACCGTTCGAACAAGGACCAGCCCCTGAAATATGAGAAAATAATAATACTCCAGGATGAGAACACTGCCAGCGCATCAGAGAACATGATCGCCGCTCTGAATGACAACCTCAGTAATGTGGAACTGATCGGCACAAAAACATTCGGCAAAGGCATCGGCCAGTTCACACTGCCGCTGAGGCGGGGATACGCAGTAAAGGCAACCATCCTGAAATGGCTTACCCCGTCGGGCCTGAACATCCAGGGCAACGGCATCGAGCCTGATATAGAATACACCGACGACGACATCATCCAATATGCCCTCAGCCGTATTTCCTGACTAAACAGATAGTTTTTCAGGGGACAGTTCTCACCTTTTTGACAGAAATGGGTGGGGACAGTTCTTACCTTTTCAGCAAAATCGGAAACGGTTTACAAATCTTGATTAAAGGCGGGGATGGTTCTCACCATTTTGACAAAAGAAAGTATCCTTATCTTTTTGCAGTGATAAAGCCATCTCCCGTTGCAGTGATAACACTATCTCCAACTCGATCTTCTAATTACAAACAATAATAGCTGTCATTTATAAAATCTCTTACCTTCTGAAATACTAATGGCAGCTGAAGAAGGTTTTCCCGGATGTTTAATATGAAATCTACTAAGGTATTTGCTAAGATATCTAGTAGGCAAGTAACCAATAAATCCACTAAGAAGTAAAACAGTCACATCAGATAACAATTATTACGAATTACAGTTGTCGTCCGTTGACGTAGAACTGAGCACAAAAAGTGAGAACTGTCCCTTCTGAAAAACACCTTACCGGAAATGACAAAAAGTTCAGAAGCGTCCCCAATGAGAAATCCACCTTGTTCTAAAAGGATAAAAAGGTGAGAACTGTCCCCACCTGAAATGCTTAAAACGTGAGAAGTGTCCCCACCTCAATCGCAACTTCAAAAGTCAAAAAGGTGAGAAGTGTCCCCGCCTTTGAGCTGTTCAAGTTCGTCGGGGGTAAGTTCGCGGCATTTGCCGGGCTCAAGCGTTTCATCAAGCTTGAGGCCGCCGATCTGGATCCTTTTCAGGTACAGGACCTTTTTCCCCACTGCTTCGAACATCCTTTTGACCTGGTGGAACTTGCCCTCATGCAGGACCAACTCTATTTCCGAACGAAGCCCTGACCTTATGATGATCAGTTCGGCAGGCATTGTTTTATATCCGTCGTCCAGTACGACTCCTTCTGAAAAGGCTGCGGCATCGTCCTCTGTGACCTGCCCGGCAACCAAGGCATAGTATCGTTTGGCGACATGCTTTTTGGGTGAAAGCAGGTTATGGGCCAACTGGCCGTCATTGGTCAGGAGGACCAAACCCTCCGTATCGATATCGAGCCGTCCTGCCGGGAAAAGGTTGAAACATGCCAACTCGTCCGGCAACAGGTCTGTCACCGTTCTCAGCCTTGCATCGTATGTGGCCGATACGACACCTGCAGGCTTGTTCATCATGACATATATGAACTTCCTGTAATTCAGCGTCATGCCATTGGCTGCGATCACACTTTTTTCCGGGTCGACATGCATGGATGAATCCCTGACAACTTCGCCATCGACTGTTACCAGGCCGTTCCTTACGATCTTTTTTATATCGTTTCTGCTGCCAAACCCGAAGTTGGCCAACAACTTATCCAGCCGTACGGTGTTTTTCATCCCGGTACTCAACTCCTTCATCCTGCATGGGGCGCGCCATTTGACCACGATAACCAATCGTTATCTTATTACAGTTATCATTTCACTGTTTCTTTACTTCATCATTCTCCAACCTTTGGGGTACATGTTCTTCAGCATATCCCCCGTCTGCTTTGCCCATCCCAGCGTCTTTCCGTCAACGCAAATGGCAGTCAGTCCTTCATCACCCTTCAATATAAGTGTTTCCCCTTTCAGATAGCTCCTGACCTCTGCCGACTCCGCCCCAAGATCCAGCGTCCTTTTGAATGCTCCTTTATCCAGTGCCATGACCAATGAATGGGATGGTTCAAATCTGTTATCTTCAACAGTGCCAAGAAACCAGCCGAATTTCACAACTTTGAGTCCTGACAGCAACGGCGGCGGCTCAGGCAAGTGATAGAGATGGCGCCCTTTCAGCAAAAATACGCCGTCAGGGAACCAGTTCATATTCTCGTCCACGAATTTGCGAAAGACCTCAGGAAGTTTCTCATAAGGAATGGTTCCTTCCACGCCGGCGGTAGAGCCGGTCGAAGTTTCTCCGCCTTGACGGTTTACATCGTTTAAAGCCTTCCGTGGATCATGCGCAGTCTCTCCGAACCCGACTACACAGCCAGAAACAGTTCTTCCCTGGTCGTTGGGGGCGGCTCTTCCTATAAGACCGGAGGCGGTTTCTCCTTTAAAGTTGGAAGTGGTCTTACCCGTGAAGCTGGAGACGGTTTCACCTGTAAAGCTATGGTCGGTTTCCACATTTCCGTCAGGATAATGCATGTTACCGGAGATATGCGAGTCGTATGTGAAACGCAAGTCACAGGGAACACGCGAGCTGCGGGAAAAATGTACTGAAGAAGTTCCCTTTTTGACCAGTTTCGCTACGAAGTGACCCTCTCCCCTGACTTTGTGCGGCCATAACCTCGCGGCACGCTCCAGGATCCCATAATCAACGCAACGGGAAGAACTTTCGTCAGCAAACCGAAATCGTTCTGAATTTCCAACCGCTGTATCCCAATCACATCCAGATAGACCTTTACCAATGTCATGAGCCCGTCCAGAACTTCCCAGAGCCTGCTGTTCCAGGGCACACGCCTGTTTCCCGGCAATTCCGGCCCACTCGGGCCGTCCTCCCTCAATCCCGGCAAGCTTCGGGATTTCCACGAGTTCATAGCCTTTGTGCTTTGTTACGAAATCTATGATCATCTGCTCATTCTCTTCCGGAGAAAACGTGCAGGTAGAGTACACCAGCGTCCCTCCCGGCTTCAGCAGAAGATCAGCGTAATGGAGGATCGTCTCCTGCATTTTCGAACAGCGTTCGCACTTAAAGCTTTCCCAGCTTCTGACCGCTGTCTCGTCTTTCCTGAACATGCCTTCTCCTGAACAGGGAGCATCGATCAGTATTTTGTCAAAGTATTCTTTAAAATTGCTAACCAGGTTCTCCGGCGATTCATTCAAAACTATGGCATTCCTTATGCCGCATAGTTCGATATTTTTTACAAGGGCTTTTACCCGCTCTGCATTGATGTCATTCGAAACCAGCAGCCCTCTCCTCTTCATCGCCGCAGCTATCTGGACCGTCTTGCCGCCGGGAGCCGCGCACATGTCCAACACCTTGTCTCCAGGCTCAGCCCCGAGCACCTTCCCCGGGAGCATGGCACTCGGTTCCTGTATATAGTACAGTCCTGCATGGTAGTATGGATGCCTGCCGGGCGCATCTTCTCCTGAAATGTAAAAGCCGTCGTCCGTCCAGGGCACCGCTTCCAGATCAAACGGAGATATCTTTTGAAACTCATCTATACCGATTTTCAGCGTGTTGATCCTCAGTCCGTAAACTCTTTCTCCGGACAATGCCGAAATAAGCTGCTCATATTCTTCATCGCCCAACAATCTCAGCATTTTTTCAATGAATTTTGCCGGCAGTTTCATCGTTCCACCTCTAATTTTCATCGTCATCGTCCGGATCAAGCCCGTCATCGTCCCCGTCATCATTCAGGCTATCCACATCATCGCTGAACTCACCACTGTGCCAATCGTCGTCTTCATATTCGTCCGGGCCGTCGTCGCCTTCGAATTCCCCATCCAAACAATCGTCCGGATCGTCCCAGTGATCCCATTCGTCGCTCCAGCCATCTCCGCCGTCATCGAATTCGTCATCTTCGTACCAGCAGTCCGGGCCGTCATCGTCCCGATCGTCCTCATCCCCTAAGTACTCGGCACTCAACTCGTCCAGCATCTGCGCGATAACATCCTGGTACCGGCAAAACAACACCTTGTTCTTGTTTATAAGCTTCTTCCTCTCCCTGGCGTCCTGGAACGCATCAAGAAAATCAGCCTTAAATCCGTACAGGGCGGGGTAATTCGTTTTCAGATACCGCACTGCTATCAGATAAGAGCCATATTCGCTCAGCAACTGATGTTCAATGAGTATCACATAAGCCTTTTGCTGCTCTTCATCCAGATCCGGCGCAAGCAGCTCACTTATGCCGCTTGCGATATATATCTTCAGCAGATCCGGAACAAATTCATCACTGTCGAACCTGTCAATTTCCGGTTCGACGCTAAGTATCGCCTCAATTCCTTTTTTGACCCTTGCGATATCCTGCCTGTCAGGCATCAGTTCCAATATGGCGCCGGCGCACCTGTCGGCCTCACGGAGCATGTGTTTACCGATAAAAAAATCGAGCATTACCATAAACACATTGAAAGAAGCGGCTTTCTCATCTTCTCTTGGATGCAGAGCCGCAAGCCTCTCAAGCCAGTCCAAGCTGTCGGCGTATTTTTTGCCAAGGAACAGGATATGCACGGTCCTTGAACCAATAATATACTTCCTGTCCAGAAATGCAGGATTCTCAAATGCTTCCATGAGTACTGCCGCCGCTTCCCCATATTCTTTCTTCATCTGGTAGCCGTCAGCCAGCAATCCGATCAGCACAAAATTGCTTTTATCGATGCTATAACATTCCTCCGCCCAGATAAGCGCCTTGTCGTATTCCTTCGCATCAAGGCATGCCCTGATGATTATGATATTCAGTTCGATATCATACGGAAATTCACACCGGACCGGTTCTAGCACCTTCAACGCCCTGGACGGTTTATCCATGTTCATATATGCCAAACCCAGCGCAAATTTGAGATGTAACGTGTGTTCTTCATCCCTCAGGGCTTTTTCAAGAGTCTTCGCCGCCTTTGAAAAATCCCCTTTGCCCATGGCATCCACTGCAGCCATATATGCCTGCTTTGACGCGCTGCTCATCCTGTGGAACTCAACGCATGAGTATCTTTTCCTGGGATTGGTGAGCGCTTCATAGGCTTCCCTGATATCCCTGTTCTTTTCCGGGTACCGTTCCGCCGGGTATTTCCTCAGCATACGCCTGTAAGCCTTCGCGATATCCTGTTCTTCGGTCTGCTCGTCGATATCCAGAACTTCAAAATAATCCTTCATTTATGTATCCTGCCTTTTCAAATGTTGCTTCCTTCACTCCGTGTACATGCGCCCAGTGATATTCTATCATATACATGCATTTGCAGATAGACGTTAAATCCAACGAAAATGTCCAAACATGCCATATTAACGTTAGACATTATTCTTTTTGCAGATAGTTGCATGTGTTAATTTTTGCTGATAATATAATATCATGTGATTTCAGAAACCCGATAATGCAATGAAGGTCCTGGATATTTCAAAAGCTAAAATACAGCAAGGAGTTGGATCCATGGTCAACATATTTATCAACGCCGACATTCCTGCCGGTACCATTAACAAGAATATTTACGGTCATTTCTCGGAACACCTGGGCAGGTGCATTTACGGAGGCATATGGGTCGGGAAAAATTCACCGATACCCAATACCGACGGCATCAGGAACGATGTGGCCGAGGCACTGAAAAAACTGCGTATCCCCGTCCTCAGATGGCCAGGCGGCTGCTTTGCCGACGAGTATCACTGGAAGGACGGCATAGGACCATATGAAAAACGTCCTAAAATGATCAACACCCACTGGGGAGGCGTCATCGAGGACAACAGCTTCGGAACCCACGAGTTCCTTGATTTTTGTGAAATGATAGGCGCAGAACCTTACATTTGCGGCAATGTCGGCAGCGGCACAGTTTACGAGATGCAGCAGTGGATCGAGTACATCACATTCGACGGCGTATCCCCGATGGCTGAACTAAGAAAGCAGAACGGCCGGGAAAAGCCATGGAAACTGAAATATTTCGGAGTAGGCAACGAGAACTGGGGCTGCGGCGGCAATATGAGAGCGGAATACTATGCCGACCTTTACAGGCGTTATTCCACGTATGTCAGGAATTACGGCGGCAACCGCATATTCAAAATAGCCTGCGGTTCAGGGAATTTCGACACCCACTGGACCGAAGTGCTCATGCGTGAAGCGGGACGGTTCATGGACGGCTTGAGCATGCACTGGTATTCGCTCCCGACAGGCAACTGGAAAGACAAGGGCTCTGCGACCGAGTTCGGCGAAGACCAGTGGTTCAGTACACTCCGGAACATCCTCCTCATTGACGATCTTATCAAAAAGCACTCTGTGATCATGGACAAGTACGACCCTGAAAAGAGAGTGGCCATCATATTTGACGAGTGGGGCACCTGGTACAACGTCGAGCCCGGCACCAACCCAGGCTTCCTGTTCCAGCAGAACACAGTCAGGGACGCGCTTGTCGCAGGCGTTGCACTGAATATATTCAACTCGCATTGCGACCGCGTGCAGATGGCCAACATCGCACAATTGGTCAACGTATTGCAGTCGGTCATCCTCACGGAAGGCGAAAAAATGGTACTGACGCCCACATACCATGTATTTGACATGTATAAGGATCACATGGGCAGCAAACTGCTGCAATCCGGCTTCAAGGGGCAGGTACCCGAATACCGCTTCGGTGAGGACAGCGTACCTGCTGTGAGTATGTCCGCTTCCATGTCTGAAGAAACAGGGCATATATTCATTACAATATGCAATCTCGACCCGAATAACAGCCAGAATATCGAGGTCGATATCAGAGGCACGGCATGTAAGCTGTCCGAGGCTGAAGGTACCGTCCTAGCAGGCAGTGCAATGAATGCCCACAACACATTTGACAAACCTGACAATGTGAAACCTGCAGCAATGAACAGGATACCGGTAAAAGACAATGTTTTGGAAGTTACACTGCCTCCCATGTCAGTATCGGCAATCACTGTCAGGTAGTTGCTGCAATTGCGGCAAGGTAAGACAGACCTGTTGGTACAGAAACTATGACGTGTACATACTGGCACATTTAAGCTCCCGGCGGATATCCTGCGTCGACCCTGGCAGGTATTTTACAGGCAGGAAAGCCACAACAGGACAGAACGGCAGGTTTATCCGCCGAATATGCGGCAGCGGGCTTCCTAAGCGACTCCAGTGTGTCCAGGATGAAATTCTAAAGGTTAACATGAAGGGTTAATCCTACAGGAGCGTATAAATGGACGAATCAGTAAAAAACGAGCAAACCGGCAACGACCAGGCCGGTGAACCTGTTTGCAAAGGCTGTTCAGTATCAGTAAGGCTCAGTCCGGACGAAATTAAAAAGCTGTTCGGAGAGACACTCAGGATCAAAAACGTGAAAACCGTCACGGAAGAAGAATACCAGAGAAGGCTTGCGCTATGCAGGTCGTGTACAAGCCTGCAGTACGGTACCACATGCCTGCATTGCGGCTGTATCGTAGAGATCCGCGCCAAGCTGGCCGCCTCCCACTGCCCGTACCCATATGATCCAAAGTGGTGAGGAGGACACTTCCTTTTTGACTTTCCCGGTGAGGGCAGTCCCCAATTTTGAGGGGACAGTTCTCACCTTTTTATCTGTTTGTAGGGACAGTTCTCACCTTTTTATCTTTTCCGACAGGGTAGTTTTCTCAGTCGGGACTGTTCACAGCTTAAGTTTTTCTCAGGGAATTCTATTGCTAATTAGCAGTCAAATCCTTTTTCTCTGCCCTCATATAGCTCTTTTATTTCTTCCTGCTGATAAACCAGGCCGGCATC